>OLGB01000053.1_pt1 | contig 159486 bp, 143 predicted proteins | sample 1605691 | NCBI WGS metagenome assembly OLGB01 (sample SAMEA3888925, study PRJEB22519) | human gut metagenome | biome: human gut; feature: human-associated habitat; material: faeces | place: Denmark | collected 2010 | reverse complement strand
AAATATAAATGAAAAATATAATTTAATAATAAATAATAATGCAAAAAAGATAAATAAAGAAATTAAAAAAGAATATATAAATATTATAAAAAAAATATTAATAATAAAAAACAAAAAAAATTATATAAAAATAATAAAAAATAAAATATTAGAAAGGATTAGAAAAGAAGATGAATAATTTAGAATTAAGTACAAATATAGACAAAGGAAAAAATTTAGAAAATAGGCAAAATAATTTTTTAGAAACCACTTTAGGTAAAACAATTAATTCAGCAATAGATATTGGACTAAGATGGGTTTTACCAGATTTGATAGAAAATGAATTTATAGAAGTAAAAGATAGTTTAATAAAAGGAGGACTAAAAGAAGGAGTAAATAAAGCAATAAATTCAGCAATAAATTTAGGAAAAAGTGCTCTTGGAATATTTACAGGAAATTTTGAAAATTTATCTCAAGCTCAATCTGCTATAAAAAGCGGAGGCATTATAGATGGTGTTTCTACAGCATTGGATGTGGTATTAGGGAAAGTAACAAAAAAAGGATTGATACCTTATAATGTTTCTAATTTGATAAGAAAAGGAAAAGATGTTATTTTAGATAATGTTTCTAAGAATATAGAAAATAATTTTACAAGCCAAATAAATAATTTAGATAAATTATCTAAATATGAAAATAATTGGAGAGAATATTACAAAGATAAAGACTTTAAAGGAATGGAAAAAGAATATGAAAAAATAAAAGAAAAATTAAAAGAATTAATGCCCTTAGAAGAAACATTAAAACAGGCAAGGCAAATAGAAAATATACACAAAATTATAAAAAATAATGGAGGAGATTTTAATTTAACACCAGAACAGTTAGAATTAAGTAAAATATTAGTCTAATAACTATTAAATAAGAGTTTTTTCTGCGTTTTTCTTGCATAATTTTTTTTGTTTTAGTATAATTATAAAAGACAAAACATCAGAAAGGAATGGTAAAAAAATGGAATCACGTGACGGAAATATTATAGAAAGAGATATAGAAACAGAGATGAAAACGTCATACATAGATTATGCGATGAGTGTTATTGTATCTCGTGCTTTGCCAGATGTAAGAGATGGTTTAAAACCTGTTCATAGAAGAATTTTGTATGCTATGTATGAAGACGGGATAACATCAGACAAGCCATACAGAAAATGTGCTAATACAGTAGGATCAGTTTTAGGAAGATATCATCCACATGGAGATGCTTCTGTTTATGATGCAATGGTAAGAATGGCACAAGATTTTTCTTTAAGATATAGATTAATTGATGGACATGGAAACTTTGGTTCAATAGATGGTGATGGAGCAGCTGCGATGAGGTATACAGAAGCAAGAATGGCAAAAATAGCAGAGACAATGCTGACAGATATAGAAAAAAATACAGTAGATTTTATGCCAAACTATGATGACAGGTTACAAGAACCAACTGTACTTCCATCAAAAATACCAACACTATTAATTAATGGTTCTTCTGGAATTGCCGTAGGAATGGCAACAAATATACCACCACACAATTTAACAGAAGTAATAAATGGAATTATAAAAATAATTGACGAAGATAATGTAACAGATGAAGAATTATTATCGATAATTAAAGGTCCAGATTTTCCAACAGAAGGTATAATTTTGGGAAGAGAAGGAATAAAAGAAGCATATTTAACAGGAAAAGGTAAAATTACAGTAAGAGCAGAAGCTGAAATTGAAGAAATGAGTAATAATAAACAAAGAATAATTGTTAATTCTTTACCATATCAAGTAAATAAGGCAAAATTAGTTGAAAATATTGCAGCACTAGTTAGAGAAAAAAGAATTGAAGGAATTTCAGATTTGCGTGATGAATCAGACAGAATAGATAGAGTTAGAATTGTAATAGAACTAAAAAGAGATGCAAACGCTCAAGTAGTATTAAATCAATTATATAAAAATACACAAATGCAAGATACTTTTGGAATTATAATGCTTGCATTAGTAAATGGAGAACCAAAAATATTAACATTAAGACAATGTTTGGAATATTACATAGAACACAGAAAAACTGTTATTTTACGTAGAACACAATTTGATTTAGATAAAGCATTAGCAAGAGCTCATATATTAGAAGGATTAAAAATAGCATTAGATAATATAGATGAAGTAATAAATATTATAAGGAATTCTTATGATGATGCTAAAGAAAGATTAATGGAAAGATTTGGACTTTCTGATATACAAGCACAAGCAATATTGGATATGAGATTAAAAACGTTATCTGGTTTGCAAAGAGAAAAAATAGATGAAGAATATAATGAATTAATGAAATTAATTGCATATTATAGAGAGGTTTTAAGTAGTGAAAGATTAGTTTTTGATATAATTAAGCAAGAATTAATAGAAATAAAAGAAAAATTTGGTGATGAAAGAAAAACAAAAATAGTAGCAGCAGAAGGTGACCTTGATGTAGAAGATTTAATAAAAGAAGAACAAAGCGTTATTACTTTAACTCATTTCGGATATATAAAAAGAATGCCAGTAGACACATATAAGAGCCAAAAAAGAGGAGGAAAAGGAATAACTGGAATAGCAACTAGAGAAGAAGACTTTGTAAAACAAATATTTACAGCTTCAACACATGACTTAATATTATTCTTCAGCAATAAAGGAAAATTATATAGATTAAAAGGATATGAAATTCCAGAAGCAGGAAGAACTGCAAAAGGAACAGCAATTGTAAATTTATTAAGCTTAGATCCAGGTGAAAAAATATCTGCTGTTATACCTATTAATAATTTTTCTGAAGGAAAATATCTGTTGATGGGAACAAAAAGCGGATTAATAAAGAAAACAGCACTTACAGAATATAATTCAGCAAGAAAGACGGGATTATTAGCAATTACATTAAAAGATGATGATGAATTAATAGATGTAAGATTAACAGATGGAGAAGATAATGTAGTATTAGTAACTAAAAAAGGTATGAGTATTACTTTTGATGAAAAGGATGTTAGACCTGTCGGCAGAACAGCGCAAGGAGTAATAGGAATAAGACTTGATGAAGAAGATAGTGTAATAGGAATGGAATCAATAGTTTCAGGTATAAAAGGAACTCTTCTTGCTATAACAGAGAATGGATTTGGAAAGAGAACAGAGCTAGATGAATATAGAGTGCAAAATAGAGGTGGAAGAGGAGTAATTACATATAAAATAACACCTAAAACAGGAGACATAGTAGGAATAAGAATTGCAGCAGATGAAGAAGATGTTATGCTTATAACAGACAATGGAACAGTAATTAGGTTAAATGTTAAAGATATAAGTATTTTAGGAAGGGCAACACAAGGTGTTACTTTAATGAGAACAAATGAGGGAAAAGTAGTAAGTATAGAAAAAATATCTGCTGATGAAGGTGAATAATGAGTAATAAAATAATAGAAGAGAAAAAAGAGCGTTTAAATATATTAATAGAAAATCTCGAACAAATACAATTACTAGCTGATACTTTGGCAGACAATGAAATTCCGGAGGAAACAGAAAAGAACAGGCTTGCTCAAATCTATGGAAATTTTATAAAAAATGAATCAATATTTAATATTTTATTATCTATAGATGATCCGAATTGTCCAGAAATGTATTTTGAATATGTTGGAAGATGTATAGAGGAAAGATTAGATAAGTGTAAAGCTAATTCGCTAGCAACTAGAGCAAGACCACAGATACAACAAATAGTACAAGATAGGAGTACATCTTTAGCACAGAAGAAAGAATTACTTGAAAAAATAATAGAAGAAATTATGAAATCAGGTAAAAGGATTAAAGAAAGAGACTATTTAGAAAAAGCCGTATTTTCAGAAGCTAGTGGTATGGATACTAAACTTATTCAAATATTGTATGGAGAAGGAGCAGGAAAATGTGGAACTCCATATAATGATAAGAAGTCCGAAGATTATGAACGATAAAAAGAATGCTTTTATATAATAATAAAAATCTGTGATTATTCACAGATTTTTTTAAATCTTATATCATCTCCAAAAAAATAACATATATTATAATTACCAACAATTCTTGATACAATTCTTTCATCATAAGTATTATACAAGTTTTGCAAGCTTAAGTTAGTTGAAATTATGGTTTTAGTAATATTTTTTTGATTTAATAATCGTGTATTAATAATATTAAATAATTCGGTAAATTTCATATTATTAACGCATTCAGTACCTAAGTCATCTATTATTAATAAGTCTACAGTTAATATATTTTCTAAAATGTTAGAATTAGTATTTTTACCAAATCTGTAATCAATAATTGTATCTAACATAACTGGAGCAGTTTGATATAATACAGTTTTATTTTTTTTAATTAATTCATTAGCAATGCAACTTGAAATAAAAGTTTTTCCTAGACCAGTATTTCCAGTAAACAATAAATTTTTTTCTTCAGGGTTTTCAAAATTATTAATAAATTTAAAACAAATATCTTTTATCAATTTAATATTTTCTCTAGGAGAAATATCTGATTTATATTTTTTTTCATCTACAACATTAGAATAAAATAAATCATTAAAATTATTAAAATTCTGGTTTTTAATATTATAAATATTTGATTTATTATATTCTAAATCAAATATTTTTTGTTTTAAGCAACTACACATAATAGAATGAGAATTTTGCATTACATATCCGGTATCATTACATAGCTTACATTCATAATTAGGTAAAATATAACTTTCATCTTTTCCAATTGAGTTTAATATAAGTATTTTTTCTTTTTTTAAGATGTTAATATTTTTTTCTAAATTTTTTAAGAGTTCAGAATCATTTTTATTTATTAAAGATTTGGCAGTGGAAATGGCTAGAGCATTTAACTTATCATCAATTTCTTGCAATTTAGGGTTTTGAATATATAGCTCTTTTTTCCTCTGCTCAGCAAGCTTAATTGCTCTTATTCTTTTGTTTTCATATTCTGTTAAAAGATTTTTTAGAGTGGTATTACTCATTGTTTCACATCCTTATGCTTCTTGTTTTTTCTTAACATTTGCGTATAAATTGTTTAAATTATCATAAGATCTTTGCTCATATTTGTTATAGCCAGCAGTTTTTTCTAAATTCTGTACATTTTTATTTTTTTCTTTCATTTCTAATAAGAATTTTTGTATTTCTTCTGTAGTCGTAAATCCTCTGTCGTGCCAATCACTTAACAATTTATCTAAATAATCAAAGCTTGGATTTGCCTTAGAAGTAGTGCGTTTTAAAGCAATTTCTATAATATCTAAATTATATTTAAAGTCTATTACCCATTTTTCAACATAAGCATATTCATATTGAGACAAATTTCTTTTTAAACTCAATTTTTTAGAAATAGTATTAGCAATTAAATTTAATTTCTCTTGTTTTTCGTAATACATGTCCAAATCTGTAAATGTTCTAATATTATTTTTTGCCCACGCTTCTGCTACTGTTTGAATGTAGTTTCTATGAAGAGCAGATTTATCAAAGCAGTAGCCAAATAAAGCAATCATAACTTCTTCATCAAAATTATATTTTTTAAACCATAATTCAATATCTGGATACCAAGAAGTAGGCATTAATCCAGAAAAATATTTATTATTTATACATTCTATAGCCTGAGCTCTTTTTTGACCTTCAGCAGATTTTTTTAATTCTTCTGCAGACAAAGAGGTTTTTGGCTTATAAATTTTATATAATTCTATCTCTTGTAGATTATTTATAATATATCCAGTATTTTTTTTAGTAATAGCACCAATATCCTCCCAATATTTTAAGGCATCTTGAATAACCTTCAAAGGAAGTACTAATTTTTTAGATAAATCATTTATTTTCACATCTTTTTCATATTTAGATAAAAATAATAAATACAAATATACTTTTACAAAATCACCATTTGCCTGTGAAAGATACTCAGAAAAAAATATATCTGGTATTTCTGTATTAGAAAATAAAGGTGATATTTCCGCATCTTCTAGTTTCATAATATTAGTTACCTCCCAATGTTCATTTGTCAAATTATATCATTTTATAAATATTTTTACAATAAACAATGGAGTAAAATATTATTTAAATAAATAAAGTTTATTTTTTATAAAAAATTTGATTACATACTTAAACACATAAATAATGTTTTCATTATTAATTCCGACAAAAGTAAACAAAAGAAGAGGAAAGCATAAAATAATAATTATACATATTTTTACGCTTAGGTTGTTAAACAAAGAATTTGATATTATAAAAATAAAACCATCCCAAATAATATTTAATATTAAAGAATTATAATCTATAAAGCCAAACAATTTACTATTAAAGTTATAGTTTTGTGGAAAAATAAAATTCATTACATCCTCCTATGATTAAAAAAATTAGAAGAAATTCCAAAATTATTTGATACTTCTGTAGAAATACCTCCAACCAATTGGCGTATATATGAATTTATATGAACTAAAGCATATATACATCCTAAATAAGTCAATTTTGATAAGGTATTAGAATTAAAGTTAATAGAAAAGATAAGTAATAATATTAAAGCAATAAATGATTGCATTATTAATAAAGAAAAAAGACATCTAATCCAAGATTTAAAAAACCAGCTTGTAGAATTATTTAAAAGAGTGAGCAATGAAAATGGGGTTAATAAGACAAATAGTTTTACCAATATGTATCGCAAAGCATATGAAAAAATTAAATTAAATAAGCTTATAGTAATAAAGGCTTTAGAAATGCCATCAAAAGAAAAAATGTTAAAATTAGTACTTGTGGAATAAATATCAATATTTAATTTTTCTATTAATTTAGCAAAAGAAATGGAAGAGTCAAAAATATATTGACCCAATTCTTGAATGGAAGAAGAAAATAAATAATTTATATTTAAAAATTGTTCACATATAAAATATGAAGAATTAATGCAAATTCCTAAGATAAGTAATTTTAGAATAAAATGACGTGGTGATTCAATGGGTTGGCTGGTGTAACTGGAATATGCAAGTTTTACCGCATAGTATATAACAAATGCAATTAATAAAGAATTAGCTATTAACAAAAGTCCATTGTTAGAGTAAGTTCCAAATATTTTTTCAAAGAAAGGAACTTTTAATATATTTGTATCTATAAAAACTAATTCATCTAATACTTCATAGAGCGTCGTATCTATAGAGGTTAGCAAGTTATTTAAAAGATTATTTATAGTTTCAAAAATTATGTAAGAAATATTTTGCTGTTCCATAGAATTCACCTATACAATAAGAGTTTTTATAGCAGATAATATTAAATCAATTGCTAGTATAAATCCATATGAAAAAAGAGAACTTCTAATTAATTTTTTTGCTATCCTTATTCTTTCTTCATCTCCGAAACTAAACTTCTTCATAAAAACACCAGTGCCAACAGCCACAGCAGCTGCAGGAGTTGCTAACTTCATAAACCAGCTCTCAACTTTTTCAAAAGCTTCATTTAATTTTGTAACAATTTTAGGTGTAGAATCAAAAAAACAATATGTAAAATTAAAAATGCTAAATAATACAATAAAAATAAATAAAATAAAAATAATTTTTTTAATAAATATTTTCATTAAAATCCTCCTTATATAAAAAATATGGTAATAATTTTACTTTTTGTGGTTTTATAATTTTATTGCCATCAGATAGGAAACATAAAGATGTAAAATTTTCAAGTTCTTGAGTAAAAAACTTTGTATCATATATAAAATCTGTTTGAATACTTGTACTTAAAGTTTCAGAAATATTAGAATTTTTGGAGTTTAAAGAGTTAGTTAAGTAGCTAAAAACAGTTTTTTGAGCATTTTCAGAGATTGAGTGAGTGGATTTTTCCTTATCTTCTTTACCAATTTGTTTTTGTATATCTTCTATTGTAAAAATATCATCTGTCCTGAACCATAATTTATTTATTAAATTTTGAACAATCATTTTAACTGTAGCCTGATTGTTTAAAGTATTTAAAATTGACGTATAGCTTTGAGTAGCAACAATATTAATACATTTAGCTTCTCTACTTTGAGAGAAAAAATTACTATCTGTTTCTGTACAATATTCATGATATTCATCAGAAATAAAAGCAACACTTCTTTTAGAAGTTTCAAAGTTGTTTGCCAATCTCATCATAACTTCAGTTTGAAAATCTAATTTTAAATATGCAGAAATTATTTTAGAAAGTATTGTGTATTCACTAATATTCATATTTAAAACAACTATTTTGCCATTATTTATTACTTCATCGAAGCCTAAGAAATTCAATTCATCTTTAGGGGGAGAGAAAGTTTTTAATACATCATATTCAGAGACAAAGCTATTCGTAATACGAGTAATTTCAGATTTTAAAATAGAAAGAGTTCTTGAATCTAAATTTAAAAATTCTTTTTCAAAAAAATTGATGGAAGAGAGTAAATCATAAGTTTCTGCATATGTAAAACAATTATTAATAAATTTTTGCCTTAAAATTTCTATCTTTTCTTTATAATAATTATTAACCGTAATTATTTTATGTAATTCATCAAAGGTAACATAATAGTCATTATATAGCCTGCATAATTTTATAGCTTCACTTAAAATTTGCTCAGCTTTATCTATCCAAAAAGATTCTGTATTATTTTTGGAGAATAATAAAAGTATAGTTTTTAGCCTATGAGCTAAGACAGAAGGTTTTAAATTTGGCTTATGTAAAGGATTATATTTAAAATTACCATTTAATTCTATAGTGATTAAATCTTCTTCACGATTATATATATGACAAAATTCTTTTACCTTATTACAATAATTACCTTTAACATCTAAAATAAGCATTCCTATTTTCTCGGTTTCACTATTTGATTTGTAAGAAATTAATTGTTCAGTAAAAGGATACATAGCACTACTTGTTTTTCCAGTACCAATTGTTCCTGTTACTAAAATATTTTGATATAATGCTTTTTCTGGTAGATATATTTTTTCATTTGTATAAACATTTTTGCCAATAAAAAGAGAAAGCTGATTATGTGAAAAGTGAGTTGTTTGGATAGAACTTTTTTTAAGTTTTTTAGGTTTATCAAATGGTTTAATAAATAATAAAAAAATAGAATTTGAAATTATAAAAGAAGAAAAAATATACGAAAATATAAAGGCAATTTTTATATATTTCCAGAGTAAAGGTTGTTCAATACAAATATCAAATGGATGCAAACCATAATTAATAATAATTGAATTAGATGTGAAAATGGGATAAAAAATTTTGAAACCAAAGCAACACAAGGTAAAAGATAAAAGTAAAATAAAAATAAAACGTTTAATAAAAGTTTCACCTCCATTATTTAATTTTAATATTTAATTTTGAGCCTTGCAAATTGTGGAAAACATTGATATCAAAGAAATTGTAAATTGAATAGAAAACAATAAAAAGATTAAAAATGAAAAGAATAAAAAAGTAATCAATTAATTTAAATATAAATTACCACCTCCTAATTTTTACCATAATACAACATTTTTAAAAATTTGTCTATACTTTTTTTTAAAAAAGTATATTGATATTTACATTTTTTTTTGTTATACTAGACAAGTACAATAAAAATAAAAGAAAGAGTGAGAAATTTGAAAACAAAAGAAATAAATGAAGTAAAAAATAAAAAGAAAAAAAGAGGTATAGGTAAAAAAATTATTCTTGTTATATTATTTATCATATTATTGGCAGGAGCAATTTTAGGATATAAAGTGTATAAAAATGGTGGAGGAGCAAAAGGACTTTTAATGACAGCAATGGGGCATGATAAAGATACAATATTGACTTTGGATAAAATATATTGCTTGATATTAGGAAAAAGCCAAAATTTAACAGATACTTTAATATTAGCTTCATATGACCCAAAGGATCAGTCAGCAGCGTTACTTTCTATTCCAAGAGATACCTTTATAGGAGATTATAAATCAAGTGCTACATCATGGGACAAGATAAATGCTGTTTATCAAACAGAAAATGGACCTCAAAAGCTTATGAAATATGTAACAGATATTACAGGCATAAATGTAAAATATTATTTAATGGTAGATACAGAAGCTTTAAAAGTATTAGTCGACGAAATAGGTGGAGTTACATTTAATGTACCGATAGATATGGATTATGATGATAGTAGCCAGGATTTATACATACACCTAAAAGCTGGAGAACAATTGCTAGATGGTGATAAAGCAGAGCAAGTTGTAAGATTTAGGCATAATAATGATGGAAGTACATATCCAAGTGAATATGGACAAGAAGATATTGGAAGGATGAAAACACAAAGGGAATTCTTAAAAACTTTAGCAAAGAAATTATTAAGTTGGAATAGTGTTACAAAGATTAATAATTTATTAGATATTGCTGAGCAATATGTTGAAACAAATTTGGATTTTAAAGCAGTAAAAGATTATATACCATATGCAGTTGAATTTAACATAAACAATTTAAAAACTGCAGTTTTACCAGGAGTACCAGAATTTGCAAATGTGGTATGGATATATAGCAGTGACAAAGAAGAAACAAAAAAAGTGGTAAATAAATTATTTTTCAATATAAATGAAGAAGAATCTGAAGTAAGTGATGAAGAAAAAGAGGAAATAAAAATAGAATTACTTAATGGAATAGGAAACGAGGAAAGATTTGATGAGGTCTCAGACACATTGAAGAGAATGGGATACAATATTAAGAGTACAGAGAGTACTTCTAAAACTTCTAAAACGACAATAATAAATAGAAATAATGCACCAGAAAATATTACAGAGGATATAAAAAATGTATTGAAAATCGGAAACATATTACAAGGGGATTCTTCGAACAATATTGATATAACTATTATAGTAGGAGAAGATATTTTAAAGAAGTTAGAAGATTAAACTTCTAACTTCTTTTTAAAACAATAATTATAATAAAGATTACAAACAATAAAATTGATATTCTTAAGAATATTGGCATAAAGTCAATTATTTCTACATCATTTCCAGCAATTAAATCAGATGAGTAAATCTTTTCATCTACAGTATAAGAAATTTCACCAATGACACTTCCCTTTTTTATAGGAGCAATTAAATTTTCTTTTAATTTTATTTCAGAAGTTAAATTTTCCGTATTAAAATTATTATTCAAAAATATATTAATATCATCTTTTACTAAAATATCAAGATTTTTTGTATCTTTAGTACCACCATGAATTGAAATTTGATTAATTAAAGAATTGGATTTTACGATGCTTTTAAAAGAATAATTATTAAACCCATATTCAAAAAGTGTTTTACAATCTAAATATTTCGGTATAGAATTTCCAATATTGTCATCTGCACCCAAAATAATAGCAATTAGTTCTAAATCATCTTTTTTAGCAGTAGCAATAATACAATCTTTAGCAGGATTTGTATAACCTGTTTTCAATCCTGTTGCATATTCATAATAGTAATCATCTGGAGAATGATGTGATAATAGCAGGTTTGTGTTATAGAAAATTCTGTCTTCACTATTATATTTATTTGTCTTAGGTAAATTGTATTTTGTAGTATTTGCAATATCTTTTATAGTTTGAAATTGCATAGCATATTTTGTAATAATAGAAAGATCATAAGCTGTAGAATAGTGATTATCATCATGTATGCCACTCGGATTTTTAAAATTGGTGTTTTTACAACCTAATTCTTTGGCTTTTTGATTCATCATATTAGCAAAATTTTCAATTGTACCACCAACATGTTCCGCCAATACATTTGCAGCATCATTTGCTGATGGAATTAATAATACATGTAATAGTTGTTCTATAGTTAAATTTTCTCCTTTTTTTAAATAAGCAGAAGAATAGCCAGCTGGAACAATATCAATAGCGCTTGAATTAACAGTAGCAATATCAGATAAATTACAATTCTCCATTACTAATATAGCTGTCATAAGTTTAGTAGTACTTGCAGGATACACTTTTTTATGTATATCTTTTTCATATAAAATTTTACCAGTGGAACTTTCCATGAGTAAACATACTGGAGAGTATGTATTAATTTCACTGGCATTACTAAAATTACATACTATCATAATATTAAAAATTATTAATAAAATACAAAATACTTTTTTTATATGTTTCATAAAATCTCCTCTAATATAAATATATATTAAGTATTTTAAAAATTCAATAGTAAAATAAAAGAAAAAGAAAGGAAAGATTTATTTGGAAAAATTAAAAAATAATAAAAAAATAATAATTATTATAGGAGTAATAATCCTAATAATAATTTCGATATATGTTTTAAAAAAAATAGATGAATATAATTATGAAGAGAATAATTACGAAGAATATTTTGCAGAAGAAGAAAATATTATAAAAGAAGAGGCAAAAAAAGTAATTGTTGTGCATATAATAGGAGAGATAAATAAACCAGGAATAGTGGAACTAGAAGAGGGTGCAAGAGTAATTGACGCAATTAAAAAGGCAGGAGGTACTACGGAAAAGGCAGATTTAGCACAAATAAATTTAGCTTATATACTAAAAGATGGACAAAAAATATATATACCAAACACAGAAGATAATGATAAAAAAATAGAGTATAATACAGCAAATATTGAAAATAATATAAAGGAAGAAAAAATAAATATAAATACAGCAGATGAGGATGAATTACAAAGGTTACCAGGAGTAGGTGCATCCACAGCAGCAAAAATAATTAAGTATAGAGAGGAAAATGGAAGTTTTCGAAAGATAGAAGATATACAAAATGTTAAAGGAATAGGTGAAGCAAAATATAACGACCTTAAAGAACAAATAGAAGTTTAATGAAGTATTAGAAAAACTATTAACAATGGAATAGTAATATATTCAAATTAAAAGATAAAAATTGTTCAAATGTATTGACAAAAGACAATAATGGAGTTATACTAAGTAAGCAAACAACAAATCGCGGGGTGGAGCAGTTGGCAGCTCGTCGGGCTCATAACCCGAAGGTCGTAAGTTCGAGTCTTACCCCCGCAACCAAACTTATATCGTTACAGCTATCAAGGTTGTAGCGATTTTTTATATTCTCCAATTAGTTAACAATAACGCTCAAAAACAGCCTTTTTATGTAGAATTGGGGAAAAGTTGGGGAAGAAATCTTCAAAAAATGTTTATATTTCTAATAAATTTTCAGTAAAAGACTATGGGAAACCTAAAATATTTTTTAGTAGTCTTTTACTTTTTTTATCGTGAAAAGTTTAATGGCTTTTGATTTGCCTTAGTGAAATCTGAAAAAAGATTTTAGACTAATTTTTGTGGTAGTAGCAAGTTTTCTAAAACACTTCCTGCTTGTCTATTGTGAGAAATAATAGGATGCACGTAAAAGTTAAATGTTGTTGTAATTTGTGCATGTCCTAGTCTTGCTGCTACAACTGCTACATCAATGTTTTGTGATATTAAAAGTGTAGCATTTGTGTGTCTTAATCCGTGAAAGTTAATTACAGGTAGTCCTATTTGTGCAACATATTTCACAAACCATTTGCTAATTGTAGAAGGGTGCATAGGTTTGCCATCAGCTTGTACAAATAACCTATTAGAATCAGTCCATAATTCACCATAAATGGATTTTTGTTCTTCATACCATAACTTATATTCCTCAAGCAGAGAAATTACGAAATCTGAAATTGCTACTTCTCTAATAGAGCTTTCTGTTTTTGGTGTTTTTGTAAATACTCCTTTATCTGCTAAATATTGACTTGAACGATTTATACTAATAATGCCAGTTTTTAAATCAACATCTTGCCATTCTAATCCCATTAGCTCACCAAGTCTCACACCAGTAAATACTGTTAGGATGATTGCAACTTTGTATTTGATTTGATCTTCACCAAGTGTTGTTAAATTTTCTAATAATACTTTACATTGCTCATCATCATAGTATCTTCTTTTTGGCTTTTTAGCTTTTGGTGGCTGAACACGCTCTGCAGGATTAGATACAATTAATTGCCAATATATAGCCTTGTGTAGCATTGCACGAAGTAGTCTGTGATGCTCTAATATAGTTTTTCCAGATAAGGGTTTTAGAGTTTTCTTACCATTGTTGCTTTTCTTTCTAACTAACTGAGTATCTCTACTAAGTAAATCATAGAATTGCATAATGTCAGTTGGTTTAATCTTGTTAATATAGAAATGTCCAAAGTATGGTAAAATTCTTGTTTCTAACATTCTGCAATATCTTTTGTAAGTTGAAGGTGCAAGTTCTTTTGAACCATAATCTCTTTTCCATATTTCAGTAAATTCAGAAAATTTAAGAGATTTACCCTCTATTACAAGACCGTTTTGAACATCTGCAACAAATTTAGCAAGTTCTATTTCAGCATCCTTTTTTGTTCCGTGTATTGTTTTGGTTTTCTTAATAGGTCGTCCTTGCAAGTCATATCCAGCAAGGCAAACTAATCTGTAACTATTCTTTCCTCTTTTTTCAATACTCCCAGCCATTACCTTTTTCACCTCCTTTCAGGCATACCTATGGGTGGGAGGGAGAATAATATATCTGTTAACAATACATATTGTACAATATATGTTAACGAATTGCAAGTGGTAGGATAAAATTTATCAAATATTCTTAAAATTATTTATTAAATCAATGAAATACGATATAATAGGGGCAAGAGAAATAGTATTTGTCGCCTGTTAACAATATTGTAATATTGTTAACAAATAGAATAAAGATAAATAGTAATTTGTGTTGCAGTTGTAAATTTTACTTTAATATGGTATTATATAAATATTTTTTATTAGAAACCCAGTTTAAAATGCTTTTTTAATGGAGGTTAATATGTTATTAGTAAGTTATATTATTTTTTTAATTGTTAGCTTAATTGTAGGTTCAATGTTGGGAGGAATATATTTAGCAGTAGCAATAGTATTAGATGTTGTTCTTCTACTTTTACTTATTTATCACCATTCTTCTAAATATGATTATATTTGTCCATCTTGTAATAAAAGATTTTCAATTACTTTTTTCCAAGATATGTTTAGTCTAAATAATGGAAAAAAGGGGAAATATTTAAGATGTCCATATTGTAATCAAAAAAATTGGATTCAAGAAAAAATTAAAGGAAAACTAGATAAATAGAAAAAAGCAAAATACTGGGTTACTACAAGAGAGAATAGTAGTTCTATTCTCCCTTTGAAAATTCAGACAAATTACAATAAATAGGGCCTAATAATTATTTGCAATTATCAGTCTTTTATAATATAATTGTAAAGTAGTTTTACAAATATATTATTTGATTTTTGAAGGGATAAATTTACGATGAAAGAAAATACAGTAATTATAATAACAATGATAATAAATTTAATAGTGGCAATAATGAAAATAACTTTAGGTATAATTTTCTCATTTTCAACATTAATAGCTGATTCGATACAATCATTTATAGACTTTGTTACTGACATTACTAGCTTAATAGCAAATAAAATAGGAAAAAGGAGAGCTAACAATACATATCCGTTTGGATACGGACAAGTATATTATTTAGCAAATCTTTTTACAGGAGTGTTGTTGTTTTTAATTGGGATATTTATACTTTATCAATTTTTCTTTTTTGAAGGAAATTTAAAGCCAAATCTTACATTATTTATTTTTATTATAATAATATTAGTTATGAAATCAATAGTTGTAAAATTACTCAATCATTATGGAAAAAAGTTTAAAAGTGAATTAATGATAGAAGCATCCAAAGAATCTAATGCAGACTTCATATCAACTTGTGTAGTTTTGGCTATATTTATATTGACACTTTTGGAAAGCTATATACCAATCAATATAAATATTGATAAAATCGGTAGCTTAGGTATGTCAATATATGTATTCTACACATCAATAAAAATGATAATAAATAATATTAGGGGAATTCTTACAAATGACGAAGAAAATAACGAAATAAAAGAAGAAATAATTAAAGAATTAGGTAAATTCAAAGAACTAAATTTTAAAAAGGTAAAAGTTATAAAAATGTCAGCATATTATAGTGTATTTATACAAGTTGAAGCACAAGAAAATCTAACAATAAAAAAATATCTATCAATTGAAAGAAAAGTAAAATCTAATTTAAAAACTAAAAATAAATTGATTAGATTTATAGATATAGAACCTGTTTAAAATTATTGAATTATTTTAGTAACATTATATTGCATTGTTATATCTGTAAATGTATAGCAGGATCTATTGAATAATTATAATTACAAATTACAATTTATATATCTAAAACAATAAAAAATCTATTAAAATACAAAAAACAAGGGAAATACTATTAAAATAAAGTGTTTTCCTTGTTTTTCATTGTATTTACTATACCACAAAATTGAAGAAAATTCAAGACTGTTATTTCCTATATAAATGTGTTATATAGAATAAGAGGTGTTGAAAATGGAAGAAAATTATTTAGATATAGTAAATAAAACAAAAGAAACTGAAATTACAAATATAAAGAAATGTAATGAATATACAAGTAAGTATGGATTAGTATTATCAGATAATCAAATTAGCAATATATTGGAAAGAAGAAAAGAAACTTTAAAAGAAACTGGAAGAATTGAATTAAGAGTTGGGATAATAGATAAATTAATAAAAGAATTTTGCGATTCGCCATATGTAAATCAAGAAAACTTTGCTGAAACTTTATATGAATTGATAGAAATATTTTATGAATATAAAAACGAAACAATGGATTTAATTACAGATGATGAGTTACTAGCATTTATGAAAAAATCTTTTGATGGAATTTGCCAGGGAAATCTTGAATATTTATCAGGAACAATTTTGTATAAAATGAGGAGAATTTTCTAAGGGGGAAGCCTATAGACTATATAGAAGAAGGTGAAGATTATGAATGAAATCGAAGTTATAAGTAAAATAAAAAGAGAAAAATTAGATGAAAGAAATTATTTTAATAGTTTAATAGAATCAGCTTATGAAGAGCAAATGCTCTCAGAAGATGATATAGTAAATATACAAATTCAGATTTTACAGTTACTAGATGAAATTGTATATAAATATAATGGATTAGATAGTAGTTCTATTAGAAAAGAAATTTTAGAAGATATATCAAATTCTAATAATTACACAATAGGAGTTTATTTAAAAACATTTAGAAATCCAGATGAAGCACTTAAAGAAATAAAAGATAAAGGAGTAAAAAAAGTATATCAAGAAGGAAGAAAAAAGATAGATAGAATGCTAAATATAATTAGACTAATGTATATTAAAGTAAAACAAAACAAACTTAATATAGAAAATGATACTTATAATGATACAATTATTGGCGGCATACAAGGTTTTTTGAAAATATATAATCCAGACTTCAAAGCACAAGATATGAAGATTACAGCTGATTATCCGTTATATAACAATTTAATAGGAAAATTAGATGGTGTAGAATTTATAAAAGAATATTTAAACTCATTATATTTAGAAAATTTATTTTGTATGAATTTTTCTGAAGAAAAAATAAAGTATTTACTATATGGATATTCTCACGATTATCAAGAATTAATTATTAATATTTTTGAGATTGTATTGTTAGAAACAATAGCTTGTAAATTAGTAAATAGAGATATACAAGATTTAGCAATTTCTACTCTTGAACTAAATGAGCTATATAAGTTATTCAAAAATAAAAATAATATAGAAATTAAAAATACTGTAATTAAGACATATCAAAGAGTACTATGTGAAATTGGGTTAGACAGTAACGAATATAAGAAATATATTGAAAAAAATTTGGATAATATAACTCAAATGATAATAAATGCTGTAAAACAAAAGACATTAGATAAGTTATTCATACCACAAAAATTTATTGAGTATTAGAATAAGAAATTACAATTTATTAGGATGCTAACAAGATTTTGGCATTATTCACAACAAAGTAATAGAAATTCAAAAGTTCTATTGCTTTTTTTATTCTTATAAAGTATAATTAGTATGAAATGTATAACAAATTAAATTGTGAGGTGTAATTTATGGAAAAGGATAAATATGTAGGAATCTGTAAAGTTGGAGAAAAAGGGCAAATAGTAATACCTGCTCAGGCAAGAAAAATGTTTAATATTAATCCAGGTGATTCAATTATTGTACTTTGTGATAAAGAAAAAGGAATTGCATTAGTCAAATCGGATATAATAGAAGATTTAACTGATAAAATTTTACCAAAAGGAGATAAATAAAAATGAATGAGAGAAGACATTATTTAGATAATATAAGATGGATTACGCTATGTTTTGTTATTATATATCATGTGTTTTATATATTTAATTCAAGTGGTGTAGTTTCAAATATTGGCGTAACAGGGATTAAAGAATTAGATAGTATTTGTGTTTTTATATATCCTTGGATTATGTGCTTATTATTTGTGGTATCAGGAGTTTCTACAAAATATTCATTAAATAATAAAACAAACAAAGAATTTATCAAAGATAGAGCAAAAAGAATATTAGTACCAAGTGTTATAGGGATTTTTGTATATGGTTGGATAAGTGGATGGACAACCAATTATTATGGCGATATATTTGCAGGAAATGGAGATATGATTCCAAATCCAATTAAATACATTATTTATTCTTTAATAGGTATTGGACCATTATGGTATGCTCATGTATTGTTTGTAGCATCACTACTAATTGTTCTAATTAGGAAAATAGATAAAAAACAAAAAATTGATAAACTATTTAATAAAATAAATTTACCAATTTTATTCTTATTGTTTTTAATGGTTTGGGGATCTTCATTTATACTAAATACGCCTGTTGTTACCGTATATAGATGGGGAATATATTTATTGATGTTTATATTAGGTTATTATATATTTTCAAATGATAAGATTATTGAAAATTTAGAAAAAATATCAATCCCGCTAGGAATAATATCATTTATTATTGGAATTATATTTACAATAATGAACTATGGTGCTAATTTTGGTTCAAATGAATTTTTAACTAATATATTTACTAATATTTATATATGGCTTGTAATTTTATCGGCTTTTGGAGTTGGTAAGAAATTTTTGAATTTTGATAATAATTTTACAAAGTATATGAATAAAAACAATTTTTGTTTTTATGTATTACACTATACTATACAAATTATTATAGCATTTATTTTAGTAGAATATATCAAGTTACCTTACTTTATACTAAATTATATAATATTATTGATTGGAACAATTATTCTTTTACCAATAATTACTGAAATATTAAAAAGAATACCTATAATAAACAAGTTATTATTAGGAACAAAAAATAAATAATAAGATGTTAACAAGATTTTGGTATTGTAAACAAATATAATATAAAAAGCAGGAGTTAATCCTGCTTTGTTTTGTCTTGAGAATCTAACCATTTATCGAATTCTGCTTCAGTTATTTTTCCTTTTTTTAGTTTAGCCTTAAACTCATTACCTTTTTTATTAAATTCTTCGTAGTCTTTTTTATAGAAAGGCTCATCTTTATATCTGTTAGAATAAGTGCACTTTATTTGTTGAATTTGTCTAAATCTTGCTAATACGGGATTATTTTTCATTTTTCTTTTTTGCTGTTCTTTACTTCCAATATCCTTACATGTAATTTCACCATCTATAATCCTATCACAATAACAAATAGTAGCTTTTGGTGTTAAAAAGTATCTGCCACAATTACCACAGATTTTTACATACCAATTGTTTATACTTATTATATCGTAAAGCATAATATAAAAAGCAGTATATAAATTATCTGTTTCATATTTATATTCATGAGATATTTCTTCACCTTTTGGATCCATAGCTTTAATTATACCTATAACAAGTTCTGGAATTCTTGTATCAACATATTCATAAGTATAATCTAATGAATTTATAGCTTTGAAATTATTAGATATATTTTTAAAAGGTCTATTATTAGTTTGATTAAATACAAAGAATCTTTGCTCTCTAGTTAAGTCTTTAGATAGTCTTTTTGTGTAGTCATTAATATTTAACTGATAAACTAAATCTATACACATCCTAAATATAGTTTGCATTTTTTTTGCTTCATTTACAACTTTATCATAATATTTTTTAGCAATTGTACTAATAGTATTTATTTCATATAAAGTATTTAGTTTTATATAATCTGAATCTTCTTTATCTAGTTTATCCATTACTAAATCATAATAGTTTATAAAAAAAACGATGTATTCATTAATACTATTTAAATCATAACTAATAAAATCTAATAAAGGTAGTTCAAATTGCTCTTCAATTTCTTCATATTTAAAGCCGATATATCCATCTAATCTATTAATTTGATCGTTATAAGATAGTGTCGAACGAGAAATATTAGAAGAATAATACTTTTTCATATTTTCAGCATATTCTTTAGAAATTTTATCTCTTTGCTTTTCTGTTTTAGCATTTTCTCCTTTATTAATCACCATTTTTGAATATTCATCTACAGACATGTTTTCAAATTTCTTATTTAATTCAACATATTCTTTATAATAATATCCAACAATTCGCTTTAATTTATGAGTGTGAATGTTAGCATTATAGGATAGTATGATGCTATTTTCTTTTTTCATATAACCTCCTCATTTTGTTAACAAAATATAAATGTAATGTGAATTTTAAAAGTGCTAACAAAACTTCAAAAAATAAATTATTCTATAGGAATTTTACCATAACGCATGGTATTATTACAATAGTTAACAAGAAAAACTTTATAAAACTTGTTAACTTGGACAAGTAACCTAAATTACTTAAAGAAAGGAGGAAGTTGTATGGAGCTACAAAAAATACAAAGGACAACACTAACAATGAAAGAAGCAGCAGAGTATTTAGGAATATCTTACTGGTTAATAAATCAATTAGTAAGAAGAAAAGAAATACCATGCTCCAAAGTTGGTGGAAAATTCTTGTTTAGAGTTCAAGTATTAGATGAATATTTAAGCTCAAAAGAACAAGAATCTGTAAATTACTAATTAAATAAGAAAGTGAGGAAAGGAGGACATGTATGGAATACAGTGGTTTAAGGTAGACAGAAATATCTTTAATAATAGGAAAATTCAATTACTTCTGAAGAAGAGAGATGGAGACTTATACTTTAGAGTATGGATACAATTACTATCAATAGCGGTTGAATGTGGTAACGACGGACGATTAGGTATCGGAGAAAAACCGATTACCTACGGAGATTGTGCGAAGATCATGGGAAAAACTTCGGACAAGATACGCAGAATAATGGAAGAATTCCTTGAGTTAGGAATGTTAAAAAAAGAAGGTGAAACATTTTTAATTAAAAATTGGGAGAAGTACCAAAGTATTGATAAATATGAAAATTATCAAGAAAATAACAGGCAAAGACAAAGAAAATATCGTGAAAAGTTAAAAGCTGAAGGTGAAAAAAGTAACGTTACAGTAACGTTAAGTAACGCGGAAGAAGAGAAAAGAATAGAAAAGAAGACAAAAGAAGAAAGAAAAGAAGAGATAAGAAGAGAGGAGGATGAAAATGGGTTTAGAGAATATAAATTACAATGAAGTTATTAACAATAAAATTAAAAAATGTGAATTCTGTGGACGAGAATTGGAGCCAATAGGATTTGATTATTTATATGTAAATATATCTCCAGATTGTATAGATTATAAAAGATGTACTTGCGATAAAGCTCAAGAATATTGGAAAGAGAAAGACAAGAAAGAGTATGAAGAACAAAAACGAAATAGATTTAGAAGCATAATAAACAGAATTTATAAAGAAAACTATGTTGGAAGAAATATTCAAAATTTGAACTTTGAAAATTTCTATTCAGATCAAAATAATCAATATGCAATAAAAGTAGCAAGAGACTTTACAAGCAAAAATAAAGCAAATATACAAGCCAATGGACTGATAATAACGGGCAAGTCAGGAGTTGGAAAAACACATTTAGCAGGTGCTATTGCAAATAGATTAATTGAAGCTGATAAGATAGTTTTAATGGGTAGATTAACAACTTTATTGGATATGATAAAGGAAACATTTAGAGATAATACTAAGTCTGAAAATGAATTAATTGAACTATATTCCAATGTAGATATGATAATAATTGATGATTTAGGAACAGAAAGAATAAGCAGTTGGGCATTAGAAAAACTATACACAATTATTCAAAATAGATGTGAAAATAGGTTACCAATTATTATTACAACGAGGTTTAATAAGGAAGGATTAATTGCAAGATTCAGTTATAGTAATGACCAAGATTTAGTAGATGCAACAATCTCAAAATTGTATCAAATGTGTTATGGAATAACACTAAAAAGTATGAAAAAAGAGTTAGTGTAGTCGGCAAAACTAAACAACTAACCCTATACAAGCTAATAATATTTTAATATAAAAAATTAAAAAAGTAAATAGAAAGAGAGGAACAAATTATGAGAAAAGTATATGAAGGATATAAATTAATTGAAACAAAAGATATTGAGGCACATAGATTAATACCAAGAAATGGATTTGATGTAAGGGATTATGTGTTAGCAAAAAGAAGAATTAAAGCTGAAGGAATAACAGAACCTTTTGAGGTTATAAAGAGAGGTAATAGATATTTATTAAAGTCAAATCCTATTACTTTTATTGCAGCGAGATGTTTAAGATATAAAACAGTTCCATGCCTAATTAGGAACCCAAGATATGAACTTATATTGCATAGAACATTAAGAAATTTAGACATTGATTAGTAAAAAAAGAGTACTTGGACTTGCTATTTAAGTCCAAGTATTTTTCTTAAATAAGGTACAAAAAATGAATAAAAGATGCATTAAAATTGAGAGAAAAAGTACAAAAATAGGTACAAATAATGTAGATGTATTGTCCTAGCAAGCATTGAATTTCGTCAGCTCGAAATTCTCAAATGGGAAAATTCCCCAATCCCCTTTTTATAAAATAAATGGAGGTGATAAGATGGCAACAACAAAAATTTGGAAGATAGAAAAGAGACTAGATCATGTAGTTGATTATGCAAAAGATAAAAAGAAAACAAAGAACGATTATTTAGAAAATGGATTTGATAAATATGGTGATATAAGACAAGTTGTAATGTATGCAACAAATGCAGATAAAACTGAAAAACAATTTTATGCAACAGGAATTAATTGTGATGTTAATAAAGCAGTAGAGCAAATGCAACTTGTAAAAAAATTATATGGAAAAGAAAATGGTATACTTGCTTTTCATGCGGAGCAATCTTTTGTTGCAGGAGAAATTACACCAGAAATGGCTCATGAAGTTGGAGTAAAACTTGCAAATGAAATATGGGGAGAAAGATTTCAAGTTATAGTAACAACACATTTGAATACAGAGCATCTTCATAATCATTTTGTAGTGAACTCTGTTTCCTTTAAAGATGGACTAAAATATTATAGTAATCATGTTAATACTGCAATATTAAGAAAAACATCAGATGAACTTTGTGAAGAATATGGACTAAATGTTTTAGAAGAGAAACCTTGTAAATCAGGAATCAACTATAATAATTTTTATCAAAAGTCTTTGCAAAATTCAGATTATTATAGATTTGCAAAAGAAGATTTAGACTATGCAATAAAGCATTCTTATACCAGCAAAGATTTTCACAGGATATTAAGTTCAATGGGATATAATTATTATTACAGAGCTGATAAATTATCGATTAGAAAAGAACCACATAAAAGAAATATAAGAGTTGAAAGAGCATTTGGAGAAGGGTATTCAGTAGAAAGCATTAGACAAAGAATACTTGCAAATGATTTTGTTACTGAAGAAAAAATATATCCATATAAAACAATGAGAATTAAATTATATGGGACAAAAAGTATTTTTAAGAAAGCATACAAGCCTAAAGGAATAATTGCATTGTATTATTACTATAAACATTTATTAGGGCTTTATAAGAAGAATAATGTGCCACACAAATTAACAGAAGAAATGCGAAAAGATATTGCAAAGATGGATCATTATTCAGAGCTAATAAGATTTTTATGCAAGTATAAACTAGAGATAGCAAAAAATGTTGATGACTTAAAGGATAAGAAATTACGAGAAAAGCAAGAGATATTAAATACTAGAAATAGATTATATTATAAGAGAGCTAATATAGAGAATGAGAGTGAAAAAGACCAAATTACAAAGCAGATAATACAGGTTACAGAAGAACTTAAAAAAGTAAAAAAAGAAATAAAAATGTGTGATGAAGTTGTAGATAATGCAGTTAAAATGAGAGAGCAAATCAAACAAGTAGATGAAAAGGAACAAGATAAAGTGCAGAAGAAAAAGATAAGAAACTATGAGTTGTAAGAGCCTTAAATATATAGCAATGTGAGGGTTCTCAAACATAGCTTTCAAGTTAAAAAAAACACATAACAAAATAAATTTTGAAAAAAGCATTGACAAATAGTTTTTTACAGGTTATAATTAAGACATAACAAATAAAAGGTTTTTAACAACTGGAACTTGTTAAAAACCTAAGACATAATGTATTACTATATCTTTATATATTTTCATTATAACATTTATTAAAAATATAATCAAGTAATATTATGCCATATTTGTTAAATAATTCAAGAAAGGAGACTAAGTATGGAATATTATTACTTGAACAAAAATACTCAACCAACAGGAGAACATGAAATACACAAAGCATCTTGTAAATTTCTTCCTCATATGAGCAATTGTATAAAGTTAGGATACTTTTACAGAGCATATGATGCTTTAATAGCAGCAAAAAAATATTATAACAATGTTGATGGTTGCTATTATTGTTCTCCAGAAATTCACAAAAAGTAAAAATAGGGGCAATTATAAAATTGCCCCATATAACACAAAGGAGGTTTTATGATATTATTAGATGATATAGCTCAGATTAATGTTGGAGTTGTTCTGGCTAGAAAGACAGCTAAATATAAATCTGAGAAAACAATCAAATATCCATTATTTAATTTAAAAATATATGAACAGAGAAATAATGGAGAAGACTTAAAATATGAAGAAATCAATAGTGAAGAAAATTTATCTTCATATATGATAAAAAAAGGAGATTTAATATTTAGACTCGCATTTCCGCTAAAAGTGATTATTGCAGATGATGATCTTGTTGGAAAGATTATCAGTAATCAATATGTAATTATTAGAGTTGATAACAAAAAATATAATCCTGTTTTTTTACAATGTTTTCTGCAAAGTGAAGATATGCAACATCAGCTCGAAAAATATTTAGTAGGAGTTGCTATAAGAACAATTCCAGTTAGTAAAATTAGAGAAATACATTTACCTGAAATTGATTATGATAAACAAATAAAAATAGGTAAGGTGTATGAAGATTGGAATCGTCAAAAGATTTTATATGAAAGATTAATAGATGATAAAGAAAAATATTATAATATTTTGATAAGTGATTTGATAAAATCTAATAAAGAAAAAGGAGAATAAAAATGAACGAAAAACAATTGCAAGATAAAATTAATGGAACAATTTGGTCAGCATGCGATACACTAAGATCAAGCATACCAGGAGGAAACTATAAGGATTATGCTTTAACAATGCTATTTGTTAAGTATTTAAGTGATACTTATAAATCTGAAAAAGAAAAAGCAGAAAAAAAGTATAATGGGAATAAGCAAATGGTTGAAAGAACACTTGAAAGAATTAATTTTAAATTAAATGAAGAGTGTACATTTGATTATTTATATGACCATAGAGATGCAGAAAATATAGGAGAATTAATTAATAAAGCTCTTGAAACAATAAGTAGATTGAATGGAACAAAACTATTAAACCTATTTGCTGGTGTTGATTTTAACAGTGAAACAACTTTCGGAAAAAAGAAAGAAAAAAATGCTATATTAAGAACATTATTAAATGATTTTAATAATCCAGATATCGACTTAAGACCAGAAAAAATAGGAAATTTAGATGTAATAGGAAATGCATACGAATATTTAATTGCAAGATTTGCAGGAGATTCAGGAAAGAAAGGTGGAGAATTTTATACTCCAGCTGAAGTATCTCAATTATTAGCTAAATTAGTTGAACCAAAAGAAAATGATAGGGTATATGATCCAGCATGTGGTTCAGGTTCATTATTATTAAAAGCTACTAACGAAGTTAAAGATAAAAAAGTTAGTGTATATGGACAAGAAAGCAACAGTTCAACATATAACTTATGTAGAATGAATATGTTTTTACATGGGGTTAATGATGCTCATATTGCTTGGGGAGATACTCTTGCTAATCCATTACATTTAGAAAATGATAATTTAATGCATTTTGATGTAATAGTTTCAAATCCACCATTTTCTTTAGACAAATGGGCAAAAGGATTTGAGTCAGAAAATACCACTGTAGTTAAAAATGGTAAAAAAGTAGATACATTTAAGATGGAAGCAGGAATGGATGTATTCAGAAGATTTGAATATGGAGTACCTCCAAAATCAATAGGAGATTATGCATTTATTCAACATATGTTAAAAAGTCTTGCTGATGATGGAAGAATGGCTGTTGTATTACCACATGGTGCATTGTTTAGAGGAGCTTCAGAAGGATTAATCAGAAAGGGAATATTAGAGGATAATCTTATAGATGCAGTAATTGGATTACCAGAGAATTTATTTTATGGAGTTTCAATTCCAGCAACAATAGTAGTATTCAAAAAGAACAGAAAGAATAATGATGTATTATTTATAGAAGCAAGTAGAGAATATGAAAAAGGGAAAAATCAAAACAAACTATTAAAAGAAAATATTGATAAAATATTTGATACATATATCAATAGAAAAGAAATAGATAAATATTCTCATTTAGCAACAATAGATGAAATTAGAGAAAATGAGTATAACTTAAATATTAAAAGATACGTTGATACATATGAACCAGAGCCAGAAGTTGATATTAAAGAAACAAAAAGAAGAATAGAAGAAACAAACAGGGAATTAGCAATACTTGAAAAACAACTTCAAGATACTTTAAAGGAGTTAGGATTATAATGGGAGAATGGAAAAGAATAAAGCTTTCTGAAGTTTTAAAAGAAAAAACAGAAAGAAATAGGAATAATGAAACAGATCTAGTCTTAAGTGTAACTAACTCACAAGGATTTGTGAAACAATCTGATTTTTTTGAAGGAACTGTACATAGTGAAGATATATCTAATTATAAATTAGTAAGGAAAAATGAATTTGCTTATAATCCTTCAAGAATTAATGTTGGTTCAATAGATATATTAAAAGAATATGATATAGGAGCTTTAAGCCCAATGTATGTAATATTTAGTGTTGAGGAAACTAGATTATTACCAGATTATTTTAAATATTATTTTCAAACACATAGATTTAATGAAAATGTTAAAAACAATACTCAAGGAAGTGTTAGAAATAGTTTAAGTTTTAAAGCTTTATCAGAATTTGAATATTTATTACCACCATTAGAAGAGCAAAAGAGAATAGTAAAAATACTAGATCAAGTTAATAAAATAATAGAAAAATATCAAAATTTAATAAATGAAAAGGAACAATTCATCAAATCCCAATTTGTTGGAATGTTCGGAGACTTAAGTAGCAATTCTAAAGAATATGAAGTTGTTAAGTTATCTGATATCGCCAAATATTGGAATGGTTTAACATATTCTCCTACCAACATATCAGAAAATGGCACAATTGTGTTAAGATCAAGTAATATTAAAAATAACAAATTAGATTTTAAGGATATTGTTAAAGTTAATTGCGATATAAAGGATAAAAATGTAGTTAAAGAAAATGACATTCTAATGTGTTCAAGGAATGGCAGTGCTAATCTAGTTGGAAAAGTAGCTATGATTGAAAGCTTTACTGAACCAATGTGTTTTGGGGCTTTTATGATGATTATAAGAAGTAAGTATTTTAAGTATTTATTTTATTATTTTCAAAATGATGCTTTTAGAAAGAACATTAGTCTAGAAACAACAACACAGATTAATCAGATAACTGCAAACATGTTAGATAAAATTAGAATTCCACTTCCTAGTGATGATGAAATTGAAACATATGGTAAGATTGTTGAACTAATCGACAAACAGAAATTTCACTCTGTATTGAAAAATATTATAAAAGTAAAGGAGAGTGAAGTTTATGCGTAAATGTAAATTAAGCGAATGCGTGAAAGAAATAAATGATAGAACAATAGAAAATAATCAATACGAAGTTTTAACATCGTCAAAGAGTGGAATATTCTCTCAAGAAGAATATTTTGATAAGCAGGTTGCAAGTAAAGATAATACAGGATACAAAATTATAAAAAATGGACAATTTACATATAGAAGTATGAGTGATTCAGGAACTTTTACAATAAATAGACTAGAAGATAAAGAAATAGGAATAGTAAGTCCAGCATATCCTGTTTTTGAAGCAATAAATATTGATGCTGAATTTTTAAAATACTATTTTAAATCAGAATTATTTAATAAAGCAATTATAAATCTATCTCAAGGAAGTACAAGAACAGCACTGAAATTTAAAGATTTAATAGATATAGAAATATATTTGCCTGAAATTGAAGAGCAAAAAAGGATTGTTAAAATATTAAAAAATAATGATCAAATAATAGAAAAATATGATGAATTGATAAAAGAAAAGGAACAATTCATAAAATCCCAATTTGTTGAGATGTTTGAAAGATATAAAAATGAAAAAAAATATAAATTAAAAGAGTTATCAAAATTTGTAACAGTAGGAATTGCTAATTCGGCAACTCAAGATTATACAACAGATGGAGTTGTTATGCTAAGAAATCAAAATATAAAAGAGAATTATTTGGATGATAACGATTTAATATATATTAATGAAGATTTTTCTGAGAAATACAAAAATAAAAAGTTGATAGAAAATGATATTTTAGTTACAAGGACAGGCTATCCAGGAATTGCTTGCATTGTTCCAAAAAAATATGAAAATTGTCAAACATTTACTACATTGATAATAAGATTAAAAGATAATAGTGACATAAATGCGAATTATGTGTGCCATTACATAAACTCAATATATGGAAAAAAATATGTAAAAGATAATCAAGTAGGTGTAGCACAACAAAATTTTGGAGCAACTGCATTAGGGGAAATGCCAATTTTCATTCCATCATTGTATGAACAAAATGTATTTATTCAAATAGTCCAACTAGTCGATAAACAGAAATTTGAACTCGAAAAGCAAAAACAAAACTATATTGATTTAAAAAAAGGATTAATGCAACAATTATTGACTGGAAAGCTAAAAGTTTAGCTGAATCCAGCATGTTATAATATACAAAAGGAGTGTGTTGTAACATGAAAAAACAAATTATCAATGACATTGAACAAAAGATGAGAAGTGTTTTAAACAACGAACAAAGAAAGAGGTTGGAAGAAGTATTAGAATATGCTTTTTATGGTATAGAGATAATCAAGACTGATAATGATGAAAAAAATCAAACTGATTATTCTGATATTTTTGTTTCGGCTAAAAGAGTTGAAGGATGTTCTGAAAGAACATTAAATTATTATAAAACTACAATTGACAATATGCTAAATAGCGTAAACAAAAAAGTTAACAACATAGAGACAGATGATTTAAGAAAATATTTAGCAGATTATCAGTTAAATAATCAATGTAGTAAAGTTACAATAGATAATGTAAGAAGAATACTTTCAAGCTTTTTTGCTTGGTTAGAAGATGAAGATTATATTATTAAAAGTCCAACAAGAAGAATTCATAAAATTAAAACTATGAAAACTGTCAAAGAAACATATAGCGATGAAGAACTAGAAGAAATGAGGGATTCGTGTGATGAAATCAGAGATTTAGCTTTAATAGATTTCTTGTCATCAACGGGAGTTAGAGTTGGAGAATTAGTTAATCTTAATATTAAAGATATTGATTTTGAAAACAGATCATGTGTAGTTCTTGGGAAAGGAAGTAAACAAAGAGAAGTATATTTTGATGCTAGAACCAAAATACATCTTCAAAATTATTTATCAACTAGAATAGATAATAACCAAGCTTTATTTGTTAGTTTATTACATCCATTTAATAGATTAAAGATAAGTGGTGTTGAAATAAGATTAAGGGAACTTGGAAATAAAATTAACATTAATAGAGTACATCCACATAAATTTAGAAGAACTATGGCAACAAAGGCAATAGATAAAGGAATGCCAATAGAACAAGTTCAAGTATTATTAGGACATAGCAAAATTGATACTACATTAGAGTACGCAATGGTAAATCAAAATAATGTAAGAAATTCGCACAAAAGATTTATTTGCTAAAATTTCAAATCCCAATTTGTTGAGATGTTTGAAAAAGATGAAAGTATTAAAAAAACAACTGTGAACAATGTGGCAGATATCTTTTTGGGTTTAACTTATACACCGAAATATACGGAAGATGGAATTCCATTTTTATCTTCAAAAAATATTTCATCACAACAATTAGATTTAGAGGATATAAAGTATATTTCACAGGATGAATATGAGAAAGTCACCAATAATGCAAAACCAATTTATGGAGATATATTGTTTAGTAGAGTTGGTTCAAATCTAGGAAATCCAACAATATTTGATACAAATCTCAAATGTGCAATATTTGTTAGTTTAGGTTATTTGAGAATAAAAAATAAAAATGAATTTGATAATATCTTTGTAAGAGATTGGATGAAATCAGAAAATTTTTGGCATCAAGTATTTAATAAAGTTTCAGGTGGAGCAAAACAAAATTTAAATACAAATTGGTTAAGAAATTTTGAAATTCCAAATCCGTCTATTGAAAAGCAAAACAAATATAAGAATATAGTACAACTAATCGATAAACAGAAATTTCACTCTGTATTGAAAAATATTATAAAAGTAAAGGAGAGTGAAGTTTATGCGTAAATGTAAATTAAGCGAATGCGTGAAAGAAATAAATGATAGAACAATAGAAAATAATCAATACGAAGTTTTAACATCGTCAAAGAGTGGAATATTCTCTCAAGAAGAATATTTTGATAAGCAGGTTGCAAGTAAAGATAATACAGGATACAAAATTATAAAAAATGGACAATTTACATATAGAAGTATGAGTGATTCAGGAACTTTTACAATAAATAGACTAGAAGATAAAGAAATAGGAATAGTAAGTCCAGCATATCCTGTTTTTGAAGCAATAAATATTGATGCTGAATTTTTAAAATACTATTTTAAATCAGAATTATTTAATAAAGCAATTATAAATCTATCTCAAGGAAGTACAAGAACAGCACTGAAATTTAAAGATTTAATAGATATAGAAATATATTTGCCTGAAATTGAAGAGCAAAAAAGGATTGTTAAAATATTAAAAAATAATGATCAAATAATAGAAAAATATGATGAATTGATAAAAGAAAAGGAACAATTCATAAAATCCCAATTTGTTGAGATGTTTGAAAGATATAAAAATGAAAAAAAATATAAATTAAAAGAGTTATCAAAATTTGTAACAGTAGGAATTGCTAATTCGGCAACTCAAGATTATACAACAGATGGAGTTGTTATGCTAAGAAATCAAAATATAAAAGAGAATTATTTGGATGATAACGATTTAATATATATTAATGAAGATTTTTCTGAGAAATACAAAAATAAAAAGTTGATAGAAAATGATATTTTAGTTACAAGGACAGGCTATCCAGGAATTGCTTGCATTGTTCCAAAAAAATATGAAAATTGTCAAACATTTACTACATTGATAATAAGATTAAAAGATAATAGTGACATAAATGCGAATTATGTGTGCCATTACATAAACTCAATATATGGAAAAAAATATGTAAAAGATAATCAAGTAGGTGTAGCACAACAAAATTTTGGAGCAACTGCATTAGGGGAAATGCCAATTTTCATTCCATCATTGTATGAACAAAATGTATTTATTCAAATAGTCCAACTAGTCGATAAACAGAAATTTAACTATATAAATAAGATAAAATTATTAAATGAAATAATAAATATTTTTTTAGGGGGCAAAAAAATATGAACGAAGAAATACCAATAGCAAATGAACTTACTACAAGCCAAAAACCAGCTTTAGAAGTTTTAGAAAAACTAGGATATATAAAAATTCCTAGTGAAGAAGAAAATGGTGGATATAATAATTTAACTATTAGACATGGTGATTTGAATCAGGTCTTATTAAAAGATGTTCTTGAAAAGAAACTTAATGAAATAAATAGTTATGAATATCAAGGAAAAGAATATAAATTTACGCCTGATACTATTGGACAAGCAATAAAAGATTTGAATGCTTCTTTATTAACTGGTTTAGTAAGTACAAATGAAACAATATACGATTTATTAACAATAGGAAAATCATATACACAAAGATTAGTTGATGGAAGTACTAGATCTTTTGACATTAAGTTTATAGATTTTGATAATCCTGAAAAAAATGATTTCTATGTAACAGAAGAATATTCTGTTATGAGATCTAATGGGAAAAATACAGCAAGACCAGATATAGTTATGTTTATCAATGGAATACCTTTAGCAATTATAGAATGCAAGGATATTGGTGGAGTTTCAATTACTCAAGGAATATCTCAAAATATCAGAAATCAAAAGCCAGATTATATTCCAGAACTTATGAAATTTATTCAAATTTTAGTATCAGCTAATAAAAATGCAATTAAATATGGTACAGTTGGAACACCTGAAAAATTCTGGATGGTATGGAATGAGAAAGATACTGAATGGCAAAAAGAAATTTTATCTAGAGTAGTAGAAGGAAGAGAAATAACAAAACAGGATAGAGATTTAGTTTCACTATTTGAACCAACAAGATTTTTAGAAATAATTAAAGATTTCATTATTTTTGAAGCTGGAATAAAGAAAGTGCCAAGATATCAACAATATTTTGCTACTAAATCAATTGTTAAAAGATTGACAATAGATAAAGAAGGTGGTGTTGTTTGGCATACACAAGGTTCAGGAAAATCTATAACAATGGTATATGTTACTAAAAAAATAATGGAGGATAAAAATATAAGAAATCCTCAAGTTTTAATAGTAACAGACAGAATTGATTTGGATAAACAAATAATGAAGACATTTAATAGGATAGGAATACAAGCTAAAAGAGCAAGTACTGGAGAAAATTTAGTAGAACTTATAAAAAATGATAATATTAGAGTAATAACATCAATTGTTAATAAATTCGAAACAGTTGTAAATAAAGGTGTGGTTGTAGATGCGCCTAATACTTTTATACTAGTTGATGAAGGTCATAGAACTGAATATGGTGAAATGAATAGAAGAATGCGAGAAGTATTTAAGAATGCTTTATATGTATCTTTTACAGGTACTCCTATTATGAAAAAAGATAGAGATATTTTTAAGAGATTTGGAGGTTTAATAGATAAATATTCTTTAGATGATGCATTACAAGATAAAGCCATAGTACCTTTAATTTATGAAGGAAAGATGGTAGATCAAGATGTTTCAAAAGTATCTATAGATAGACAATTAGACCTGATAACAAGAGATTTAAATGAATCACAAAAACAAGAAGTAATTCAAAAGTGGAGTAGATTTGAAAAAGTTGCTTCTACTGAAAAAAGACTAGGACTTGTTGCTATGGATGTGGCTGAAAATTATACAAAATATTGGCAAGGAACAGGATTTAATGCAATGCTGGCAACTAATAAAAAAGTTGATGCAGTAAGATATTATAATTTCTTCGAAGAAAATTATCCTGAAATCAAAACAGCAGTTGTTATAAGTGCTCCAGATATGAGAGAAGGAGAAGACGATATACAAGAAGAAACTTCAGATATCGTAAAGAAATTCTATTTAAAAGCTATTTCAAATTATAAAAATGAAGAAGAATATGAAGAAACTATTAAATCAAAGTTCGTTAATGGAGATATAGATATATTAATAGTTGTTGATAAACTACTAACTGGATTTGACGCTCCAAAAGCCTCTGTATTGTACTTAGATAAACAAATTAAAGAACATAATTTATTACAAGCTATAGCAAGAGTAAATAGACTTTATGATGGTAAAGACTATGGATATATAGTTGATTATAGAGGATTACTTGGAGAATTAGATAAAGCACTAACTATGTATAAAGATGCAGGATTAGAAGAGTTTGAATTAAAAGACATTGATAAATCTGTATATTATATAGATAGTGAAGTTGATAAATTACACAATGCATATAATGAACTTGTTAAGATATTTAATCCAATAAAAAATAAAAATGATATGGAAGAATATGAAGTCTATCTTGCAGATGAAGAAATAAGAAAAGATTTTTATGATAAATTATGTAGTTTTGGTAGTATATTGGGATTAATATTACAAAGTGATAGTGGATATTACAAGGTTGGAAAAGATAGAATTACTGAGTATAGAAAAGCATTAGCTTTTTATCAAAAATTAAGGGCAACAGTAAAATTAAGATATACAGAGACAATAGATCATAAAGAATACGAATCTAAAATGCAAAAACTATTAGATGATTATGTTATAGCAACAGAGGTTATGAAAATTACTGAACCAGTTGATATAACAAATGCAGCAGAATTTAATAAAGAATTATCAAGAATTGAGTCAAAAGCAGGAAAAGCAGATGCTATTAGAACAAGATTAGTAAGAACGATTTCTCAAAAAATAAAAACAGATCCAGCATTTTATAAAAAATTTTCAGAAAGAATTGAAGAAACCATAAGAGCATATAGAGAAAGAAGAATAGATGATTCAAAATATTTAGAAGATATGCAAAGCATTACTGAAGATTTTAGAAGTGGAAATGCAGGAATTATATATCCAAGTAATATTACAAATGAAAAAGCAAGAGCTTTTTATGGAATAATTCATGATAAATTTGAAAAAGTTTTTGGAGATAAAGTAAGTATTGAGGAGCTAGGAGAATTAACATTAAAAATACAAGAAAAAGTAGAAAATAAAATAAAAGTTGATTGGAAACAAAGTGAAGATGTTATAAATAGTATGAAACAAGATATTGATGATATTTTATTTTTCTATTTAAACGAAAAAAATCTAAACATAGATTTTAATGAAATTGATAGTTTAATCGAAACGATTATAGAGATTACTATATCAAATTATTAAAAGAAAGGCTGATTGAATGGAACAAGAATATATTGAAATTAATAAACAAAAAATATATTTTACAATTCAAAGAAAAAAGATAAAAAACATTAATTTAAGGGTAAATATAGACAAAAAAGTATATATTTCTGTTCCTTTTGATATGTCTATTGATACTATTAAAGAGTTTATTGTAAAGAAACACAAATGGATAAATAAGCAAATTGAGTATTATGAAACATTTTCAGAAATAAAAGAGAATATTAATTTTGAAAATGGAGAAACAGTATTTATTCTTGGAAAACAATACTTAATGAATATAGTAGCAGATGATAAAAACAGTATAGAATTAAAGGGAAAGTACATAAAAATTCATGTAAAAGAAAAATATATTTCAAATAAAAAATATTTGAATAAAATATATGACGAATGGCTAAGAAATTATGCAATGAGTGTTTATAAGGAAATATCTGCTGAATTTGAAAAAAAATTAAAAAGACATAAAGTTAAAAATCCTCAAATTATAATCAGAAAAATGAACAAAAGATGGGGAAGTTGCTTAGCAAATGAGAATAAAATAATTTTAAATTTAAAACTAATAAAGACACCAATTTGTTGTGTAGAATATGTAATATTACATGAATTGTGCCATTTTAAATATCAAAACCATAGTAAACAGTTTTATAATCATGTTAATGTATTTATGCCAGATTGGGAAGAACGAAAGAAAATTTTAGATGAAGAATATATGGGAGTTGTGTAGAGAATGAATAATTTTAAAGAGTTTTTAGAAATTTTGAAATTGCCACCAAGCATTTTAAGTGCATTAATGATAGTATCAGGCTTGATTTTGATATTGCCAGAGGATGTTATAAAAAAATTGTATATGTATGAATTTCGTAATAATTATGGGTTTGCTATTAGTATTATTTTTCTGGTAAGTCTAGCAATTTTAGTTGTTTTAATTATTATGTGGAGTGCAAGGAAAATAATCGAAAAGATAAAGAGCAAAAAACTAAAAGAAAAAAGAATAAAATACTTATTAGAATTGGATAATGAAAAAACACAGTTAATAAATCAATTTGTTAAAGAAAAAGAACATACATTAAGTTTAGCAACTAACAGTGGTATTACTGTTGAATTATCTAGTTATGGACTAATATCGCCTGCAGGTAGTACACAACTAGTCACGTTTGGAGATATATTTACAGGTGATGAAAATACTATGTATATTAATTATTTTTTGCAACCATGGGTAATTAGTTTAATAAAAGAAAACGAGCAATTAAAAAAGAAATTTAATGGCAATAATTGTTTATTTGAAAGATAAAATATCTGGGCTAAATGATTAGGCTAGAGTATATTATACAAGATTAACTAATTTTATAAAGAAACATTTAAATGACAAGTTTTATATTGAAGATGATCAAAGAATAAATGTCAGAGATGTAATAGCTCGTGAGTTATGTGCTAATCTTTTAATACACAGAGAATATTCTAATCCTTATCCAGCGAAATTAATTATAGGTAAGGAATCAATATTAACAGAGAATGCAAATAAACCTAGAATAATAGGATATATTGATTTAAATAACTATTCTCCATATCCAAAGAATCCTAAGATTGCTAATTTCTTCAAGGAAATAGGTTTAGCCGATGAATTAGGTTCAGGAATTAAGAAAATTGTTAAATATACGAAAATATATAGTGGAGGGATACCTGAATTTAAGGATGATGAAATTTTTAGAGTAAATATACCTTTAGAAAAGCCAAAGGATAGTGAATATATAAAAAGTCAAGAATTAAAAAGATTATTATATGAATTTATATCAGAAGAAGGTAAGAGTAGAAAAGAAATTAATGATTATATATATCCAATATTGAATGATACAGTTGTAAAAATGGATAGTAGAGTTAGAACTGCATTAACATATTTGAGAACAAAGGATTTTATAGAAAATAAAGGAACGGACACGAAACCAATATGGATAAAAAAATAAATTCTGCAGAGAATTCTGCAGAGCTCTGCAGAGAATTCTGCAGACATCCGGACAATACGGACAAAAAAACAGAAGAAATTTAATTCTTCTGTTTTTTGTTGTTATTTATCAAAACATCCCATAACAAGCTGACTTCCATCTACAAATCCATTCCTATAGTATTTTTCATTCCAGTAGTATAAATAATCCATGAAATTCTTATCAAGCTGGTCTAGTTGCTTTTGAACATATTTCTTATTGTTATTAGGTACATTTTTAAGTATTTTTTCTGCAATTTCTTCAAAACAGATGCAGTATTTCTTATCTTGAGGAGACATTTCGCAAAAAGCAGTTTCCTCTCTAAATTCTAACCATTCTTTTAATATATCATATTCATTTACTTCTCTAAAATTTATCATATTCAATTCCTCCTACACATATATAATTTCATTAAAAACAATTTCTTCAGCAGCATTTTTAAAGTTATTCATTAATCCAACCCATTTTAGCTGATCTGTTATTTTTAGTTTTTCATCAACATTGTTTTCTTTAGCCATTTCTCTAACTGTTATATTTACTATGTGATTACATCTTTCATCAATGCCTTTTAGGTAACTAGATAAAGCTCCATTCATCATCAATTCAGTATATAATCCTCGTTTATTTTCTTTAATATATTTTAATCTAGCTCTACCATATTTGCCTAAAACAACATTTTCTTGACTTTCAATTGCTAAATCAGGAATTAAATAATCTCCTTCTTTGTGATAAGTAATTTTATTCATTTTTCAAAACCTCCAAAATAAATTTTTAGGTTTCCCATATATTAAATTTTTATTGAAAACATATGTGTAAATTTCTTGGGGAAATAATGGGGAAAAAAATTTCAAAAAAGTACAAAAAATTACACAAATGTTTGCTATGCCAAAAAAACCGAAGGTGTTAAAATACCAGTCAAAACCTTTGATATCACTAAAGTACAAGAAACGGGCAGGTCGCCCTCATAACCCGAAGGTCGTAGGTTCAAGTCCTACCCCGCAACCAATAAGATTAAGGGTTCTAGCATTTAACTAGAACTCGATTTTTATGTTTTGACATAAATTTGACGTAATTGACGTAAAAATTTAAAACAAGTTTTGTAAAATTCCACCTGCTTTTTTTAATTTTTGAGCAAAATTGTCACACTTTGGTCACAATGAGAGAGAGAGACTAGACTAAGTTAAACGGTTTTTAACAGAAAATGTATTTAAATAATTCACAGGAAGTGGTATAATTGTGGAAAACGAGGTGGGATTATATGGAAAGTATTCAAAAATACTATTATAATACTCAATCAGATAAACCAAGAAATAATGTTGAATATTTTATTAATGAGATACAATGTAATTCAGGTAATGCAATTGAATTAGGGTGTGGAGCAGGAAATGATACAGTTTATTTAATTAAAAATAACTGGAATGTATTAGCAATAGATAGAGAAGATGTAAAAGAAAGAATTGCTAAGAGATTAACCAAAGAAGAATTAGCAAAATTTAAATTTCAAAAGCAAAATTTTGAAACTCTTAAATTGGAAGAGAATAATTTAATTGTTGCAAATTATAGCCTTTCATTCTGCAATAAAAATAAATTTAGCAAATTATGGAATAAAATAAATGATAGTATTTTTACTAATCGGATATTTTGTTGGTAACTTCTTTGGCGAAAATGATAGTTGGAACGAGACTAAACCGCAAATGACCTTCTTGACAAAAGAGCAAGCAATGGAATTATTTGAAAATTTTGAAATAATAAGATTTAAAGAAATTGAAAAAGATGATTTAACAGGACTTGGAAAGATGAAACATTGGCATATATTTGATGTAATAGCCAAAAAAGTAGATATTATATAAATTATTTTTATAGGAGAAGATGGGATGTTAGATAAAGATGGAAATGTAAAAGAAAATTAACTATACAAAATATTTTTTACCGATATAATAATATAAAAAATAATTAATGGAGTTGTTGAAGATGAAAGATACTATAATTTATTTAATTAGACATGCTGAAACTGTTGATGAGAATGGAATTAGAAATACAAATGAAGATTCTCAAATGATTAATGAAAAAGAAATATTGTCTGTACACGGGGAAGAGCAATCTAGAAGATTAAGCGAAAATATTGAATTAAATAATATTGATGTTATTTGGTCAAGTATTTATACGAGAGCGAAAGCAACTGCAAAATATATTGCTAATGTCAATAATTTACCTATTAATTTAGATAGCAATCTAAGCGAAAGAAAACTAGGAAATTTAAAAGAATTAGGAGAATTTATGAAGGATAAAAACACAAGAGATCCTTCTCAAGAACAATTATTAGATAGAAAATTTAAAACTTCTGATGGAGAGAGTGCAGAAGATACAAAACAAAGAATGACTAAATTCTTCGATAGAATTCTGAAAGAATATGAAGGAAAGAAGATTGCAGTTGTAAGTCATCGGAGGTTCAATAAAATTTTTCTTGTTAAATTGGTGTGAAGTAAATGAAGATGTTAAATTAGTATATAATAATACAGTCTTAGATATAACGTCGCCTTGTTTATTAAAAATGACTTTTAGAAAAAATGAATTAGTAAATTTAGAACAAATAAAATAATGAAATAGGCAAATAGTAGAAACAAATTATAATTTATAGATTAGTTTGAATGTACTGAATCCCAATGCTGTAACAATGATATTAAAAAATGGAACTGCTATATCATTATCACAAAGCCTAATTAAGCATGCAGAAAGAGGACGCAACTCTAAAGATATACAAGATAATATATTTATAAATGACCATTTATGTTCTACATCATCAATGGCAACAGTTATTGTGCTGGGAAGAAATTTCAACGGCTATCAGGAATGGAAGAATAAAACGGAGTAAAATTAAAAGATTTAATAAATTAATTTAAATTCTATTATGGAAATAATTATATAAAAATAAACATTAAGATGGTGTCAATTATAAAAGAATAATTGAACAAATTGGCAAACTATGCTATACTAATATTGTAGTATTTCAATTCGACCATTCGCGTGATACTACCAGGGAAAATGATAGTTTAAAAACTTGAATAATAGAAAATGTTGAGAACCTTTTTCTATGAATGGCAAAATTTAACCATAGCAAAATTATGGTTGTTTTTGCTTTGTTCGTAGAAGGGAGGTTCTTTTTGTATATACAACCAAATAAAAAAATAAAGGAGAATGTAGAATGCAAGAAAACGAATTAAATTATTATGAAAAAATAGGAAACTGGGATTTTAGTCAAATAAAGTGCAAAACTGAAAATTTAACTAATTGGAATTATTGGGATAAAATTAAAGAAAATACGAATGAAAAATCTTTATGCTTAGATTTAGGAACAGGTGGAGGAGAAAAAGTATTAAAGAATTATCCAGAGGTAGGAATGTTAATTGCTACAGATTTTTCAGAAGAAATGATAAAAACAGCAAAAGAAAATGCTAAGAGATATCCAAATAAAAGAGTAAAGTTTACAAAAATGAACAATCTAGAAATGAATTTTCCAAAGGAGACTTTTGATTTAATATCAGCAAGACACACAATTATAAATGCAAAACAGATTTATAATTGTTTAGCAAAAGGTGGAACTGTTGTTATAAGAGGAGTAGACAAAAGAGATTGTTGGGAAATAAAAGAATTGTTTGGAAGAGGTCAAGCATATAATGATGAAATTACAATATCAGAAAAGGATTATCAAGATTTAGTTGAAGCGGGATTTAAAAATGTTGAGAAAGTAAAGATATTACAAAATGAATACTATGAAACAGAAGATGATTTAAAGGCACTATTATTAAAAACACCAATATTAGATGATTTTTCAGAAATAAAGGATGAAGAGTTTGAACACAGAACCATAGTTGAAAAAGATTTATTTGATGAATATGTAAAAAGATATAAAACAGAAAAAGGAATATTATTAAAAAGAGTTTTATATGGAATAACAGCTAAAAAGTAGAAAAAGACCACAACTTTTAAAATAGTTGCCAAAATGCTCCGTACCTATTGGCGTTTTAGTACGGCTACTTATTTTCTAAAAAATATTGCTGTGATAACAACTTTATTGCTAATTTATCGGAAAAAGAAGATAAATATATAGGCAGAAGCTAAAAAATAACAGTGCACAGGGACTTTAAATACATATGTCAAATAAATAATTGCTAATTACTATGCTTTATGGTAATATAATAATTGAAAAGGGGTGGAAAATTGAAAAAGGTGATAAAAGTTGGAATAATAATTATAATTATTATAGTATTAATAATATTATTAATAAATTTTTACGTAAAAAATTCTACCAAAAATCAAATAATAGAAAAGGACGATTACTCAACATTAAAAAATATTGATTGCATTATTATATTAGGTGCAGGGATTTGGGGAGACAAGCCAAGTCCAATGCTAGAAGATAGACTTAAAGAGGGAATTTTATTATACAACAATGAAGTCTCAGATAAAATTATAATGAGTGGAGACCACGGAAGAGAAGAATATGATGAAGTAAACACAATGAAAAAATATGCAATTGAAAATGGTATACCATCAGAAAATATTTTTATGGACCATGCAGGTTTTTCGTCATATGAAAGTATTTACAGAGCAAAAGAAATATTTAATGCAAAAAAAGTAGTAATAGTAACACAAAAATATCACTTATATAGAGCACTATATATAGCAAATCAATTAGGATTAGAAGCATATGGAGTAGGGGCAGATCCAAGGCAATATGTGGGTGCAATTTATAGAGAAGCTAGAGAAATCTTAGCAAGAAATAAAGACTTTATAAAATGTATATTTAAGCCAGAGCCAACTTATTTAGGGGATACAATTCCAGTAAGCGGAAATGGAGATATAACAAATGATAAATAATAAAGTTAATCAACTGTTGTAATAATTTTAATATTTATAGGAGGTTTTTATTATGAAAAATGTGGATGTAGTTTTAGGAACATTTTATGGAGACGAGGGTAAAGGAAAAATAATTGATTATTTATCAACAAAAGCAGATTATACTGTAAGATGTACAGGTGGAAACAATGCAGGTCATACTATAAATGTAAACGGAAAAAAATATGCATTTCATTTAATTCCTTCAGGAATACTAAATAAAAACACAAAAGCAATAATAGGTAACGGTGTTGTTATAGACCCGAAAGTATTAATAGAAGAAATTAATAATTTAGAAGATGAAGGAATCAGTACAAGCAATTTATATATAAGTGATAAAGCACACATAATAATGCCATATCATATAAAAATGGATGAGTTGCAAGAGGAGCTTAGGAATAATAAAATAGGAACAACCAAAAGAGGTATCGGTCCAGCATATTGTGATAAATTTGAAAGATGTGGAATAAGAGTGATGGACTTTATATCAGACAGATTTGCCACAATTGCAAGAGAAAACATAGAAAGAAAAAATGAAATATTTAAGCTATATGGAAAAGAAACACTAAATGCAGATAAAATAATTGCAGAATATATTGAACTTTCAAAAAAATTAAAACCATATGTAACAGATACAGTTTATATGATACATAAAGCTATTGAACAAGATAAAAAAATAGTATGTGAAGGAGCACAAGCTACACTTTTAGATATAGACTTTGGAAGTTATCCATTTGTAACATCTTCTAATCCAAGTATAGGCGGAATTTGTACTGGAAGCGGAATTGGAGCAAAATATATTGGAAATGTTTATGGAGTTCTTAAAGGATATTCTTCTAGAGTAGGAGAAGGACCATATATAACAGAACAGGTTAATGAAATAGGAGATTTAATAAGAGAATTAGGGCATGAATACGGAACAACGACAAAAAGACCACGTAGATGTGGTTGGCTAGATGCAGTTGCTCTAAAATATGCTGTTATACTTAACGGAATTACAGCACTTGCTATAAATCATGTTGACACAATCGGAAAAATGGATAAAATAAAACTTTGTGTAGCATACAAAAAAGGAAATAATATAGATATGAAATTTTCTTGCGATGAAGAATATTTGAAGGATATCGAACCTGTATATGAGGAGTTTGAAGGTAATTTTGGAGATATAAGTAATATAAAAAGAAGAGAAGCTTTGCCAGAAAATGCAAAAAAATATTTAAATAGAATAGAAGAATTAGTAGGAGTGCCAATTAAATTTATAGGAACAGGAGCAGGAAGAGATAATATGATAATAGGAGAGTAGATAAAATGAATCTAGAAACATTAGAGGCAATTTCGCCAATTGATGGGAGATATAGGTACGAAACAAAAGAAATAAGTGAATATTTTAGTGAATATTCACTTATAAAATATAGAGTTTTAGTTGAAATCAAATGGTTAGAGAAAATATTGTTAAGTGGGAAATTATAATGCGCATATGGTGGCATACCCAGATATCGATTGAGTAAAATTTACAAAAGAATTTATTTTAAAATTAGAGAAAAACGAAAAAGATAAAAAGACATTACTTAATCTAACACCAGAAAATTATATAGGTATAGCAAACAAATTAATATTAGAGACATATGAAGATATAGAAGAAACTGTATGACTGATATTGAAAATATTAACAGCACAAAATCTGAAATTGCTTATAAAATAATAAAGTGATAAAATAATATAGGAGGGAATTTTATGGAAAAAGCAGATATTTCCGTGATTGTGGGAGAACACTTATTAAACTATAGAGTATCAGCAATAATAAAAAAAGAGAATAAAGTATTAGTACATCATTCTATTGGATCAGAACATTTTACTTTACCAGGAGGTAGAGTGAAAGAGGGAGAAAGTAGTATAGAGGCATTACAACGAGAAATAAAAGAAGAAATGGATTTTGAAACAGAATATGTAAGACCAGTATCTTTAATAGAAAACTTCTTCATAATGAAAGGAAAGGAATACCATGAACTATTAATGACGCATGAATTAAAATTCAAAAATGAAGAAATATATGCCAAAGAAAAATATGAACCAGTAGAACCAGAAAAACAGGGAAAACTAGAATTCTTATGGATAGATATAAAAGATATAGATAATATAAATTTTGTTCCAGAAGCCATGAAAAATGTAATAAAGGAAAACGAGAATTTTGTACATATAATTAATGATGAAGTGCACCAAAAATGTTAGAAAAAACTAACATTTTGAGGTGTATTTTTTCGCGATAATTCGAAAACGAGTTTTAATAATTCACAGTAAGTGATATAATTGTGGAAAATTATAGAAAAGATGGAGGTTTAATAATGGGAGAACTATGGGATATTTATGATAAAAACAAAAAGAAAACAGGCAGGACAGCAGAAAGAGGAGTATATCAACTTAAAGAAGGGGAGTATCATATTGTAGTAACTGGAATTATAATAAATTCTAAAAATGAAATACTAATTAGCAAAAGAGCAGAAAACAAGAAATTTGGTGGAATGTGGGAATGTAATGGTGGCTCAATACTGACAGGTGAGACAAGCTTGGAAGGAATAATAAGAGAATTAAAAGAAGAACTAGGAATCGAGTTTTCAAAAAAAGAAGCAATATTTTTAAAAGAAGTTAGGAGGGACAAAATACCACCGAATTTTAAAGATTTATGGTTGTTTAAAAGAGATGTAAAAGATGAAGAAATAACATTTCCAGATGGAGAAACAACAGATTTTATGTGGGTGACCATAGATAAATTTATAGAGATGTATAACAACGAAGAAATTGTTCCCACTGTGGACTTTGGAAGAGAAGAATATGAGGAAGCACTAAAATTGCCATAATACTATTTAAATAATTCATATTACATGTTATAATTAAAAATATATTACATAAAATAGTGAATATGAAAAGGAAAAATAAAAAGGAAGGTCTATAAAGTGGCACAAATACATGATAATATAAATGAAGAAAAATACAAAGATAAAATAAAAACAGAAAAATGCTTTTTATATCAGTTTTTAAAAATAATATATTCAACATTATTAAAAATATTATTTAGACCACAAATAATAGGAAAGGAAAATATTCCCCAAAAAGGAGCACTAATATTTGCAGGAAATCATAGACATGCAATAGATCCAACTGTAGTAATGATGTCAACTGATAGAATAGTTCATTATATGGCAAAAGAAGAATTGTTTAAAGGACTTCATGGTAAAATATTTAATAAAATTGGACTTATTAAAGTTTATAGAGGAAAGCCAAATTATAAAGCTATAGAAGAAGCAGAAAAAATATTAAATAATGGTGGAACAATTGGGATTTTTCCAGAGGGAACAAGAAATAAAACACAAAATAATTTACTAGAATTTAGAAAAGGAGCTGTAAGAATAGCTAAAAGTACAAATACTCCAATTTTGCCATTTGCGATAAAAGGAGAATATAAATTATTTAGAAAAAGTATAACTCTTGAATTTGGAAATCCAATTGATGTAAGTAAAATGGAAATAGAAGAAGGTAAAGAATATTTAAGAAATGAAGTATTAAAATTATATAGAAAGTAGGAAAAAATGAAGTATATATTTATAGTTAATGAAACAGCAGGAAGAGGAAAATATAAAAAAATATTACCTAATATAGAGATAGAATGTAAAAAGAGGCAAATCAATTATGAAATAAGATATATAACAAAAGACTTCAGTAGCGAAGATATTGCTAGAGAGTATAAAAACGAAGAAAATATAATTTATGTTGTAGGTGGAGATGGAACAATAACAAAAACATTACCAGGAATTGTCGGAACAAAAAATAAACTAGGAATTATACCATCAGGTTCTGGAAATGACACATATAGAACAGTAAAGATATTGCCAAAAGGAGAAAATTTAATAGATTTAGGTAAAATTAATGACACTTATTTTATAAATGTTGCATGTACAGGAATAGATGCAGAAGTTGCAAATAATGTAGATAAGTTAAGAAATACCATTATTCCAACCAGTCAATTATATAATGCAAGTATTATTTATACATTTATAAAATTTAAATTTAAAAAAGTGCATTTCAAAACCGCAATAAAAACAATTGATGAACAATACAGTGTTTTGAGTATTTGTAATGGAGCATATTATGGTGGAGGTTTTAATATTGCACCAAAGTCTCAACTTTCTGATGGATTATTAGACATTTATTATATTGAAAAAATGAATAGACTTAGAATGATACCACTATTATTAAAACTAAAAAAAGGAAAGCACGAAGGAAAACACAAAGTTCATAAATTTAGAACAAATCATATAGAGCTTCTATTTGAAGAGCAGGTTACTTTTAATATTGATGGAGATATGCTAACATCAGATAGATTTAATATTGATGTTTTACCCCAAGCTATTACAGTATATAATGATAATGACTTTGTAGAAAGTATTATGAAAAGAAAATAGAAAAATATAATTTTAGCTGTAAAAATAATTTTACAGCTAATTTTTATTTGTATCAAAAGGATAATGCATATCTCAAGCTTAAAATTCCTTCCAACCATTAATGTTAGCTCTTTTAATAGCACCCATCACATTAGCTCTAACAGTAGGAATATCTTTCACCAATTTAGCAATTAATTCTTTTATAGATTCTCTTTTAGAAATACCATCCATAGGGCAAACTTTTGGCATAACTTCTATACCTTGTCTTTTTACGAATTTGCGTACTTCTTTTTCAGGAATATAAATCATAGGCCTAATTAAAGTTATTTTCGACCTGTCCATATAACTTGTAGGAGCAAAAGTAGACAAATTCCCAGCATATAATAAATTTAAGAAAAAGGTTTCTAAAACATCATCTTCATTATGACCTAACGCAATTTTATTACAATTATTAGCAATAGCAACTGAATTTAAAATACCTCTACGTAAATTTGCACATAAAGAACAAGGATTTTTTTCTTTTCTAATATCAAAAACAATTTCTTTTATATGACTTTTTTCCTCTACATACTGAACACCTATTTTATTACATGTATCTCTTAAAAAATCTGAATTAAAAAACTCAAATCCAGGATTAACACTTATTGCAATTACTTCAAATTTTTTAGGATAAAACCTTTGCAATGCTTTTAAACCCATAAGTAAAGTAATAGAATCTTTACCACCGGAAAGTCCGACAGCAATTTTATCTCCATCTTCAATCATATTATAATTTTCAATAGCTTTTCTCATATAACTTAACATTCTTTGCATAATATCACCTAAAATATTATAGCACAGTGAAAGAGAAAATGTAAACTGAAATACTTGTCAAATTCAAATAAAAGGTGTAAAATAATTACATATGTGTTTGTAGCTCAGTTGGATAGAGCGCTCCCCTCCTAAGGGAGAGGTCGGGGGTTCGATTCCCTTCAAGCACACCAATTAGGGACAGTCCCTAATTGTCCCATTTGCACATTTTGGGACACCCTTTAGCAAGTTTTAGTAATAAAACTTGTTTTTTTTAATATATTTCATTAGGTGATTTTGTATGGAAAAGGGTTATTTAAATTATGTAATAAAAAAAGGAGATACATTATATTCAATAGCCAAAATGTTTGGAATAGATATTAGTCATATATTATTTGCAAATCCAAATATAAATTCAAATAATTTACAAATTGGTTCAAATATAATAGTGCCTTTTGGGGATGTTGTACCTACAAATATGGCTTATACATATGAGTTGATGCAAATGAATATTACGACATTAAAAAAAGTATATCCATTTTTAGTTGTTGGAAATATAGGGAAGAGTGTACTTGGAAAAAGTATTCCATATCTAAAGATAGGAAATGGATATAAAGAGGTAATGTATTCGGCTTCAATTCATGCTAATGAATGGATTACAGCAGTTTTATTGATGAAATTCATAGAAAACTTTTGTAGAGCTTTTGTACAAAATTCTAATATATATGAACATAATGCAAGAGATGTATTTAGTCAGGTTTCAATATATATAGTACCAATGGTAAATCCAGATGGAGTGGATTTAGTAACTGGAGCAATAAACAAAAATTCTCAAGAATATAGGAATTTTAAAAAGATATCTAATAATTTTCCTGAAATTTCATTTCCAGATGGATGGAAAGCAAATGCAAATGGGGTAGATTTGAATTTACAGTTTCCTGCCGGTTGGGAAGAAGCTCGTAGAATTAAATTCGCACAAGGCTTTACTTCGCCTGCTCCTAGAGATTTCGTCGGTTATGGTCCACTTACTGAACCTGAAAGTTTAGCTTTATATAATTTTACTTTGGAACACAATTTTAATTTGATACTTGCATACCATACACAAGGCAAAGAAATTTATTGGCAATTTCAAGATTATGCACCACAAGCAGCTTATTATATTGGTCAAGAATTTGCTAAAGTTAGTGGTTATACTTTAGCTAATGTTCCCTATGAATCAAGTTTTGCTGGTTACAAAGATTGGTTTTTACAACAGTATAGAAGGCCTGGTTATACTATTGAAGCTGGAATTGGAGAAAGTCCGTTACCACTTTCTCAATTTAATCAAATTTATAATGATAATCTCGGTATAATAATATTAGGAGCAGTTTTATAACTGCTCCTAATATTATTATAATTCTTTATACAATTTATTAGTCAATTCAATTAATTCTCCTAAATTATTCCTATATTTATCCTGAATTTTTTTCATTGTTTTGTATGCCATATTAAAATCATCTTTAGATATATCTCTATTATTAAGTGCTTCTTTCAATTCATCTTCATCAAGAACAACTTCTTTTCCATTTGATTTTATGACTAAATCCAAATATAAATCATAAATATATGGAACTCCATTTTCTACTCCGTTTGTTTTTATCATATCAAAGTACCATTCGATTAAATTATTATTATCATCAAACATTGCTGTAATAGCATACTTTTCATTGTCAGGATATATTTCTAACCATTCATAATTTTCATCTAAAATGCAATCTTCTAATTCATCATCTTTTACAATCCATGGCTTCTTGACATTTTTCATCTTTACTAAGCAAATATATCCATTAAAATATTTTTCCTCAACTCTTTTTATGTAATACTCATTTATTCCCTCTTTTACAGCATTAGCAAATCGTTTTTTCATTACAATATTTCCCCAATATAAATTATATAATTTTATCTTTTAATTTTATTTGTAGTTGTTTTGTCAAATTCTTTATCTCTTATAATCGTTTGTGAAATTTTTTTGTAAATAGGAAGAGGAGAGCAAACAGCTGAAATATCTTTCTTCAAAGTAGCTTCTACGTTTTCAATTTGTAATTCTTTAATTTTATCTTCACTTAAAAATACTTCTGCTAATAAACCTGTTTCAGCACCTTTCTCATTCTTTATACCTCTAACTACTACCTCTAAGACATATGGAATTCTCATAATATAATTTTCAATTTCTTCTGGAAATACATTTTTACCATTTTCTAAAACAATAAGATTTTTCTTTCTTCCAGTAATTAATAATTGACCTTTTTCATTCATTCTGCCATAATCCCCAGTTTTAAACCAACCATTTTGTAAAACTTCTTTAGTAAGTTTCTCATTTTTGTAATAACCAAGCATTACAGTATCGCCTTTTACACAGATTTCTCCATCTCCTTCAGGAGTAACATTCTCAAACTTAAGTTCTACACAAGGAAGAGGGATACCAACAGTTGAGCAATCATTGAAGTAATCTCTGTTTGCAGAAACAAGAGGTGAACACTCTGTAATACCATACCCATTGATTAAATTTATTCCAATGCTATCAAAAAATTTTCCTAATTCTGGTCTAATAGGAGCACCACCAGTTACTATTTTAACAAGATTTCCGCCAAAAGCCTCATGAATAGACTTAAATAATTTTTTCCTTAAATCTATGCCGAAAATTCTAAGAAAATTACTTAATTTAATCATAAGTTTTAGAGCAAAAGTTTTTTTACCTTCCTCGGCATTAGCCCATATTTTCTTGTAAAATAATTCTACAAAAGCAGGTACTAAATATATATAATCAGGTTTATACAATTGCAAATTTTTAAGAACAGCTTTTAGGCTATCATTTATACAAATACAAGAATGATGATGAAGTGCAACTAAAATACCAGCAACAGCCTCATAAGTATGATGATAAGGTAAAACAGATAAACAAGAATCATATACAGTTGATACTTGCAAGCCATAATAAACAAGACTTACTAAATTGTGTTCACTAAGCATAACACCTTTAGCCATTCCAGTAGTACCAGAAGTATAGACAAGAAGTCTTAGCTCATTAGGGTCACCTTCTATTGAACTATAAGAAGTATCACCATTTTTATAAAGCTTTCTTCCACTTTCAACAAAATCTTTATATGAAAGAATATTATTAGAAGATTTTGTGTTTGAAAAGCCTATAAAATATTTTATTTTAGGTAGTTTTTCGTGTATTTCATTTATACAGTTACTGAACTTTTCAGAATAAAACAAAACTTCACTATCACTATTTTCTAAGACATTTATAATATCTTTTAATGGAAGTTCTTTGTCTATTGGAACAATAACTCCATTACTCTTTAAGACAGATAAATAAACAGTAAGCCAATTGTAACTATTTTCCCCTATAACAGCTATATGTGCAGAAGTCATCTTAATAGAAGAAAGCGCTGTCCCTAAGCTGTAAACATCATCCTTAAATTCGTTATAAGTAACTTCCTTAACTTGCTTATCTTCCTTATACTTAAAAGCAATTTTATTGCCAGCATCAGAAACGGCAAATTCTAATAATTGCTTTATACTATCAACTTTTTTTACTTTATAATATTCATAATTTTTCTTATAATTTTTCACTATAGCCTCCTATAATTTAAAGTAAACCACATAATCTGGTTTTTAAAACCATTATATATTATGAGGTAAAAGGTGTCAACATCTATTTAAAAAAATTGTTGGATTGACCAAAGTTAAATATTGTGATATCATTATCTTGTAAATTTTCGAAAGGAGAAAAACAAGATGAAGGTAGAAGCAGAAGAACTAATAAATTATCATTGCCCACGATGGAATGAATTACCAGAAATAGAGTTATATATAGATCAAGTAATTTGTGTATTGCAAAGTAATTTATCTATTTTCTCAAAAGAAGAAAATTCACCAGTAATAACACCTAATATGATAAATAACTATGTAAAACAAGAAGTTTTAAAACCACCTGTAAAAAAGAAATATAACAAAACACATCTTGCATACTTATTTGTCATATGTATTTTGAAAAGATTAATGAGCATATCTGAAATAAACGAATCTATAAGATCAATGCAAAAAACATATTCTGTTGAAGATGGATATAATGTATTTTGTGAAGAATTAGAGAAGGCATTAAAAAATGCATTTAACCCAGAGATAGAAACGCCTCCTATGTTCACAGAGAGCGATACTAGAGAATATGCGACACTAAAAGCAATAGTTGCAGCTTTTGCTGATTGTATTTTGGTAGATAGACTTATATTATTAAGAAAATAAAATATTAAAGAAATGATGTGGCGGGGGATCAAAGACACCCGCCTATATAATTATTTTATATTCTCATTTACAACATTGTTTTCAGTTGCATTCACATAAATGTTTTCAACAACAGGTTTGTTAAACAATTTAGGTAAAAAAACAATACCTAAAAATATAATTACCATAAAAATAATAAGTAATGCAGTAATTAAAATTCTATTGTTCATTATTTATCTCCTTTTATTAATCAACGTCACTTTTCCATAAGCCGTGTTTATTACAATATGCATAAATTGTAGAGCCAGGAATGTATGGAAATCTAACTTCTGGACTTTGTTCTGGAAATAATTGTATCATAATTTCTTTATTTTCTTTTACCAAGCTAATCCATTCAATAAAATGCTCTTTTTCCATAACATGGTTGACTTTTACTAAAATTTCATCTTCTACCTTCTCATAAGTAGGAACATGTTTTTCTATAGCAGCATCTACTGAATTAGGAAGTAGAATTTGCATTTCTTCTCCACAACATTTTATTCCACAATTATTACAAGTACAATCTTTTAAAACTTTAACTATTGCACCACAAGACATACATTTTTTTATAATAAGATTATTTTTCATAAAATTTTCCTCCTCTAAGGAATTATATCACTTTTTAATATGATTGCATAGTGGTTTTAGAATTAAAAAAATATATTTGTATATAATATATAAAAAAACTTGAAAACAAAATTATAATAATGATATAATTTGAAAAAAAGAAGGGAGCAGAATATGACAGATATAAAAGAATTAAAAGATAAATTGTTTTATAATAGAGAAAATGCTTGGGAAAGTAAAGAAGATGAACAATTGCAAGATGTTTTTGCTTATGCAGACGGGTATATACGCTTTTTAAATAAATCAAAAACAGAAAGAGAAATCATAGAAAGTTCTGAAGAAATAGCAAAAGCAAATGGATTTAAAAGTATATGTGAATATGAAACTTTAAATCCAGGAGACAAAGTATATTATATTAACAGAGAAAAAAGCATGTACTTAGCGATAATAGGAAAAGAAAATATAGAAAAAGGAATAAATATAGTAGGAGCTCATGCGGATTCACCAAGATTAGATTTAAAACCAAACCCGCTATATGAAGACGGAGAATTTGCATATTTTAAAACACATTATTATGGTGGAATAAAGAAATATCAATGGACTGCAATTCCACTTAGCATACATGGAGTTATAGTTAAAACAAATGGAGAAAAAATTCGTGTTAATATAGGTGAAGATGAAAAAGATCCTGTATTTACAATAACAGATTTATTGCCACATTTGGCACAAGAACAAATGGAAAAGAAAATGAAAGAGGGAATTTCAGGAGAAGACTTAAATGTATTAATTGGAAGTATACCATATAAAGCAGATACTACGGAAAAAGTTAAATTAAATATTTTAAATATTTTAAACAAAAAATATGGAATTACGGAAATAGATTTCTTAAGTTCAGAACTAGAAATAGTACCAGCAATGAGATGCAGAACAATGGGATTTGACGAAAGCATGGTTGCTGGTTATGGCCAAGATGATAAAGTTTGTGTATATACATCATTAACTGCTCTAGTTGATATGAAAGAAATACCAGAAAAAACCTCAGTATGTATTATTGCTGACAAAGAAGAAATAGGAAGCATGGGTAATACAGGAATGGAATCACATGCATTTGATAATTTTATTGCCGAAATATTAAATAAATTGGGAGTAAATAGACCTAATTTATTAGAAAAGATATTTTGTAATTCAAAAATGTTATCAGCAGATGTGGATGCTGGGTTAGACCCTATATATGCAAATGTTTCAGAGAGAAATAATGCGTCATATTTAGGAAGAGGAATTGGAATTAACAAATATACAGGAAGCAGAGGAAAAGCTGGAGCGTCAGACGCAAATGCAGAATTTGTGGCAGAAGTAAGAAATATATTTGAAAAAGAAAATATAAAATATCAAATATCAGAATTGGGAAAGGTAGATACAGGCGGAGGTGGAACAATAGCATATATACTAGCCAATAAAGGAATAGATGTAATAGATTGCGGTGTGCCAGTATTATCAATGCATTCACCTTACGAGGTAACAAGCAAAATAGATATATATGAAGCATATAGAGCATATAAAGCGTTTTGGACAAATTAAGTATAAATTTTAGACTGTCGACATTTTCTCGACAGTCTTTTATATGTATAAAATAGATTACTTTAAAATATCTCTTTAATATTTTTCATAAATATAATATCTTCTATTATATCTATAACTGAATATATTATCATCATTATTCCGATTGTAACGATGATTGCCCCAGAGTTTACAGTAATATATAAACCACATAAGAACATTATAATTGATAATAGTAAACTACAAATCCAGATAGTTGTGTTTAAAGCTTTTAATTTAGTAGATAAATTCATTCTAATAAAAGAACTATATATAATCCATAATCCAATTATTATTCTAAAAATAGAACCAATTGTTGAACTGAAAAATATGGTAATAATTCCTATAATGCAAGCGACTAAACCATAAGCCAAGTCATAATCATAAAAATTATATCTACCTTTAGATACAAAATAATTAATTATTTTGTAAATTCCAGTTAATATAAATATGGTTCCTAATATGAAGGTAATAAATTTTAGTGTACCTTCAGGTTTACAAATTAATATTATTCCCAACAATGCAAAAATTAATGATTCAATTATTGAAACCCATCTACTTTTTTTAAAAAGTTTTTCAATATACTCCATATAGTTTTTCCTCCTTTTATTTATTATATAAATATATATTATACACATAAAGATGAATTTTTTGTGAACAAATGGTATTTTTTCATTCATAGAAAAAAATAAACAAAAGTTATGTGGATGAGTAATTATTTGAAAATTGCTTGCTTGTATGTTATTATATTTATTAGAGAAATAGTAATTTACCGAAAAGATTGTCAGTAATGACAGTCTTTTTTGTACGACAAGCAGTTATACAAATAGATTAGTTCAGTGCAACTAATCTATTTTTTATAAGAATTATAAACGAATTAAATGCAATTATTTTTTTATTATTTATTGACATTTAATTATAACTACTATAAAATATAGTAGTATAGTTTGTAGTAGAAAGAAGGGCTTAAATATATGAAAAATTATGACAACTATTTTCTTCCTGTAGATAATATGGAAGAAGCAAAAAGATATTATGAGGAAATATTGGGGTTAAAAAAGAAATTTGATTTTTCTGATAAGGGAATGGTTGCTTATAATATTGGAAATGAAGAACCTGCAATAATTTTAAAAGACAAAAATAAATTTGAGAATTTAAAGCCTACAATATGGTTTGAAGTAGAAGATGTTGCAATCTTCTATAAAGAAATGTTGAATAATGGTATAAAATTTTTGAGTGAGCCTTTTAAAATTGGAACTGGTAATGCAGTCGAGTTTGAAGATCCATTTGGAAATAGACTTGGCGTTACAGATTATATTAAGTAAGGAGTAGAGATTATGTCAAATATAGATTTGGTATTATTAGGACTTATTAAACAAAAATCACAAAGTGCTTATGATATTAAAAAAAATATAGAATATCGTAATATACCAAGATGGGTAAGAATTAGTGAACAGTCTATTTATAAGAAAGTATTACAATTAGAATCAAAAGAATATATTGTTAGCCATAAAGAGAAAGAGGGAAATATGCCAGATAAAGCAGTATATACTATTACTGACAAAGGTAATGATTATTTTAATAGACTTATGAATGATATTTCAAATTATGATGTTAGTCTATATTTGGATTTTAATATTATTATTACGAATTTAGATTTAGTAGATGATGAACAAAAAAAGATTCTTGTTTCTAATATAAAATCAAAGATATTAGAATTAAAAGAATTGCTAAATGAAAGACAATCTCATAGACAACATATTCCTAATGTTGGAAAACAAATGTTCAAACAACAATTAGCATTAGTAGAAACATTAGAAAAGTGGATAATTGATTTTGAGAATAGTTTAAAAGGACAAAATTAGCAAATATTGATTTTAAGTTAAAAGATAAATTTGTAGGGAGGGAAATTACATGAAAATAATCAACATTGGTATTCTTGCTCATGTAGATGCAGGAAAGACGACTTTAACGGAAAGTCTGCTTTATACAAGTGGAGCGATTTTAGAATTAGGCAGTGTAGATAAGGGAACAACAAGGACAGATACTATGTTTTTAGAACGTCAGCGTGGAATCACAATTCAGGCAGCAGTTACTTCTTTTAATTGGAATGACTACAAAATCAATATTGTAGATACTCCTGGACATACAGATTTTATAACAGAAGTGTATCGTTCCTTATCTGTTCTTGATGGAGCTATTTTAGTAATTTCTGCTAAAGATGGTGTACAAGCACAAACAAGAATACTATTCCATGCACTTCAAAAAATGAATATACCAACAATTATTTTTATAAATAAAATAGATCAGTATGGAATTAACTTAAATAATATTTATCAAAATATCAAAGAAAAACTTTCAAATGATATTATTGTTATGCAAAATGTAACATTAACTCCAGAAATATCAATTAAAAATATCATTGATTTAGATGAATGGGATCCTGTAATTTCCAAAAATGATAAACTTTTAAAAAAATATATTGCAGGAGAAAAATTGACTATACAGGAATTAACGCAGGAAGAATATAGGTGTGTTAAAAAAGGTTCGTTGTTTCCTATATACCATGGAAGTGCTAAAAATAATATAGGAACTCAACAACTCATTGAAGCTATTTCAAATCTTTTTTGTCCTGAAATGAATAAGAATTATTCAGAACTATGTGGAAGAGTTTTTAAAATTGAATATACAGACCATAAGCAAAGATTAGTTTATTTGCGTCTTTACAGTGGAACATTACACTTACGAGATACAATTGTATTGTCAGAAAAAAAGAAAGTGAAACTTACAGAAATATATATTCCTTCAAATGGAGAAATGATACAGACAGAAATAGTTTGTTCTGGAGATATTTTTATAATACCTAACAATACATTAAGATTGAACGATATTATAGGAAATGAAAAGATTTTGCCATGCAATGTATGGAATGACAAGCCTGTACCAATGCTACGAACAAGAATTGAACCGATAAAAATAGAAGAGAGAGAAAAATTATTGGATGCTCTTACAGAAATTGCAGATACTGATCCTCTTTTACGTTATTGTGTTGATACGATAACACATGAAATCGTCATTTCTTTTTTAGGAACAGTGCAGTTAGAAGTTATCTGTTCTCTGTTGATTGAAAAATATCACATAAACATAAGAATCGAAGATCCAACCGTAATTTATTTGGAAAAGCCATTACAAAAGGCAGATTATACTATTCATATTGAAGTACCACCAAATCCATTTTGGGCATCAATTGGATTATCAATAACTCCACTTCCAATTGGCAGTGGAATACAGTACGAAAGCAAAGTTTCACTCGGTTATTTAAATCAAAGTTTCCAAAATGCAGTAAGAGAAGGTATTAATTATGGACTGGAGCAAGGTTTGTATGGCTGGGAAGTAACAGATTGTAAAATATGTTTTGAATATGGTGTTTATTATAGCCCTGTTAGTACTCCCTCGGATTTTCGTTTTCTTGCCCCAATTGTACTTGAACAAACATTGAAAAAAGCGGGAACGCAATTATTAGAGCCATATCTTTCGTTTATACTTTTTACACCACAGGGATACCTTTCTCGTGCATATAATGATGCACAAAAACATTGTGCAATAATTGAAACTAGTCAATCAAAAAATGATGAAATTATTTTTACAGGACATATTCCTGTACGTTGTATTAATGAATATCGTAATACTTTAACTCTATATACAAATGGGCAAGCAGTTTTTTTGACAGAATTAAAAGGTTATCAAATTGCTACTTGTGAACCAGTTATTCAATCACGTAGACCAAATAATCGAATAGATAAAGTACGCCATATGTTTAATAAAAAAGAAAATTAAGTTACTATTCGCTAAATTACAATTTATAGTGTAGGTACATACAATAAAAAACATTACCAGTTTTTGTACTAGTAATGTTTTTCTATTATCTCTTATACAGGGTTCGTATAAGACTGTTTTGGTGAGCCAGGAGGGATTCGAACCCCCGACCCCAGGCTTAGAAGGCCTGTGCTCTATCCAACTGAGCTACTAACCCGAATACCATAACAATAATTATAATACCACGAGATTTAATAAATGTCAATAAAAATTTTAAAATTCAGTTATGGTTTTTGTATTTATATGAAAACTATTGAAAAAAAACAAAAAAACTGATATAAAATATATAATGAAATTATTAAAAATAGGAGCACATATGAAAAATAATATTATAGAGTTTCAATCTAAAGAGATGGAAGAAAAGAAGAAAATAAATAAAAAAAAGTTAATTATAACAATTATAGCTGTAGTTATATTATTAATTGTAATTATTTCTACAATAATATATTGCTTTAATAAACCTTTTAGAAATTTTTTAGATGTGTATTTATTTAGAAAAAATATAGCAGGTGGAGATGCGACAGTAATAGATATAGGCTATGAAGCTAATGTTAACATTATAGAAAATTATAAATATATAAGTATATTGTCAGAAAACAAGTTGAAACAATATAGTCCTTCTGGAAAAATAGAAAGTGAATTAGAGGTAAAAATAAATAATCCAATATATAGCGCAAATGGAAGATATTTAGCAATAGGAGAAAAAGATAGTAATAAAATTTATTTAATTTGCGAGAACAACATATTATGGGAGAAAGAAATAGAAGGAAATATTTCAAAAATAAATGTTAATCCAAATGGATATGTAAGCATAATATTAAAAGGAACCACTCATAAATCTGTTATTGCAACATATGAGCCAAAAGGGAAAGAGTTGTTTAAAACATATCTGTCAACAACAAATGCAATTGATTCTTGTATATCAAAAGACAATAAATATTTAAGTTTTGCAGAAGTAAATACAACAGGAACAGTAATACAGTCTAATATAAAAGTAATATCAATAGAAAAAGCAAAGCAAGAGCCAGCAGAGGCAATTATATATACATATGCTGCAAATTCTAATGATTTAGTTACAAATATAAAATATCAAGATAAAAACAAATTGATTTGTATGTATGACAGTTCTATACATATGATATACAATGAAATTGACGAAAATATTATGCAATTAGATGAAAATGCAAAAAAAGCAGATATAGAATTAGAAAATTATATCATAAAGGCAACAGAGCAGTCTTCGGGATTATTTAGTGCTGATACTAATATAGAAATAAAAAATATAACAAGTGGTAAAGCTATTATATATACTATAGAAGGAGTGGCAAAGTCTATATATTGTAGAGGCGAAACAATAGCTATAAATATAGGTTCAGAAGTAGAATTTATTCATACCAATGGCTGGCTAATTAAAAGATATAAATCATTACAAGAAATAAAAGATGTTGTGCTATGTGAAGGAGCAGCAGCAATTGTATATAGAGATAAGATAGAAATAGTAAATTTATAGAAAGGAGAAAATATATGTTAATTGTAGACTTAGTGATAGTAGCAATAATTTTGCTATGTGTGGGGTTAGGTTATAAAAGAGGTTTAACAGGATGCCTGTTAAAAATAATATCTTTTATATTAGCTATAATAGTAGCATGTATATTATTTAAACCAGTTTCAATTCTAATAATAAATAATACTCAAATAGATGAAAATTTGGAGAATTCAATTAGAAGTGTTATAATAAAGCAAGAAGAGGAAAAAAACGAAGTAGAAAAGACAGAAGAAGATACTACAATGCCAACAGTTGTGCAAGAGTATATAAATGAAACATTGGAAGATGCAACAAATGATGTAAAAAATAAAGTAGCAGATACAACCGCAAATAAAGTAGCTACTCTAATTATAAATGCAGGAGTTTGGATAACAATATTTATAATAGCGAAAATTTTATTATTAGTAATAAAATTAATAACAAAATGGATAACAAAGTTACCAGTAATAAAACAATTTGATAAATTGGGTGGTATAATTTATGGACTATTAGAAGCATTGATAATAATCTATATAATTCTTGCAATTATATCTTTCTTATCTCCAATGTTACCAAATAGTATACTTATATTAAGCATAAAGAAGTCTTTTATAGGAAGTTTTATGTATAATAGTAATTTGTTACTAAAAATAATTTTTTAAATAAAAAGAAGGGAAGGAAAAATATGAAATTTAACAAGGACACAAAAATAGGAGAAATAATGGAGGTAGCTCCAGAAAAGGCAGAAATATTATTAAGTATAGGAATGCATTGCTTAGGTTGCCCAGCTTCACAAGCTGAGACGATTGAAGAAGCATGTGATGTGCATGGAGTTAACGTGGATGAACTATTAGAAAAACTAAATGCATAAAAATTTACAAAAAAACACAAAATTTATAAATATGTATTGACAAATTTAAAAAAATAAGTTAAAATTAAGCTTGTGTTAGCCCGAAAGGCGCACAGCTTAAAATCTGGGTCATTAGCTCAGGTGGTAGAGCACTTGACTTTTAATCAAGTTGTCCGCGGTTCGAGTCCGCGATGGCTCACCAAACTAGGATTTAAGCTTTAACTTAAATCCTAGAGAACTTTTAAAGGCCCCGTGGTCAAGCGGTTAAGACATCGCCCTTTCACGGCGGAGACATGGGTTCGATTCCCGTCGGGGTCACCAATTGAATATGCCACTTTAGCTCAGCTGGTAGAGCAACTGACTTGTAATCAGTAGGTCGTCCGTTCAAATCGGACAAGTGGCTCCAATACTTAAAGTTAGACTTGTTATAAACTTGTCTAGCTTTTTGCTTTATAAGGAGAAACATGGTAATTATCAAAATAATAAAGAGGAAAATCTTATATTGTTATGCCCTAATTGCCATTCTTTAACTAGTATGTATAAAGGAGCTAATAAAAATTTTGGAAGGAAGGATAGAAGAAAGTATGCAAAGTAAAGTGGTAATAGTTACTGGAGCTTCAAGAGGGATAGGTGCTAATATAGTAAAAACATTAGCAAAAAAAGGATACAATGTCATTTTAAACTATAATACATCAGAAAAAGAAGCAATAACTGTAAAACAAGAGTTAGAAGAAAAAGGAATAGAAATTGAAATATTTAAAGCAGATGTTTCTAAAAGGCAAGAGGCAAAAAAGTTAATTGAATTTGCATTAGAAAAATTCAAACAAATAGACGTTTTAGTAAATAATGCAGGTATATCGCAAATAAAACTATTTACAGAAATAACAGACGAAGATTGGGCGAGGATGATTAATACAAACTTAAATTCAGTATTTTATTGTACGCAAGAGGCATTACCAAATATGATTAATAACAAAAGTGGGTGTATTATAAATATTTCTTCAATATGGGGAATAACAGGAGCATCTTGCGAAGTACATTATTCGGTTTCTAAAGCTGCGATAGATGGATTGACAAAATCATTAGCAAAAGAATTAGGTCCATCAAATATAAGGGTAAATTCAGTAGCACCAGGATTTATAGATACAGATATAAATAAAAACATATCAGAACAAGCAAGAAAGGAATTTATAGAACAGATACCAATGGAAAAGATAGGACAAACAGAAGATATATCTAAATGTGTAGAATGGTTAATAGAGGATAATTATACAACAGGTCAAGTAATTTCTATAAATGGTGGAATAGTAATATAAAAGACAATCAAAAAAACTGACACCAATGTCAGTTTTTTATTTTATATAAATTAATGCTCTATTCTTCTATTTTTCTTTTATAATTTCCAGAAATTAATTTTGGCAAATAAGTAATTACTTTATAAATAGTAAGCTTTATTTTTTTGCTCCATATATATGTTTTCCTTAGTCTTCTACTTTCTGCAATATTATTATTTTTATCTTGGACAACTAAAGCTAATTCGACTTTTTCAATAGGAAATACATAATTAGCATTGTTATTATTATCCCATTCATTTTTAGAATTTCTAAAACAGAAATTTAAAGTATCGCCTGATAATAAGTCTATTTCAGCTTGAAATCCTAATTCGGTTTTTTCCATTTTAACTTCATTAACATTGTTCCAGTTTGGACCAAATCCGTAATGAATATAAACCTCCTCAGAATTGCCTTGGAAAAGAACACCAACATATGAGATTTTAACTTTAGTGTTTTCAACTAATTTATCTGTATTAAAAAAAACATTTTTTACTAATTCCATTTTTATATCTCCCTCATTCATCTCTTGTTTATATTACAAACTAAATTATATTATTAAATAAAATATTATTCAAGTATTTTCTACAAAAAATATAAAAAAATTAATTTTTTTTGATACCTACAACCTTACCTATAATATTAAATTCATCATATTCCGAAAAATTTATCGATTTATAGTCCTTGTTATCTGATTTTAAAATTAATCTATCTGCTCTAACTACAAATTTTCGTACATAAATTTGACCTCTAATTTGAACTATAGCTAGATCATTACTGCTTAATGGAGCATTTAATTCAACAAAAAGATAATCTCCTTTTTTTATTTTTGGTTCCATAGAACTATCTGGCATTTTTACAGCGACTGCTGCAGTGGAAGCACTAGAAGGACATTCTATAAAATCAGCTATATTTTCAAAAGCTAGAACTCTATTATATGTCATGTGTCTAAAAATTTTATAATAATCCTGTTCATCATATGTGGCTTTATCATACATAAACATAAAAGTTTGATAAGGAACATCTAAAGCTTTACAAATACTTTTTAAAGCTCTGTGGCTAGGAATACGTTCACCTTTTTCAATGTGAGTAAGATGACCAATATCAATTTTAGTAAGTTTAGAAAGTTGTGTTTTAGACATATTTTTTTCTTTTCTTGCTTTAGCAATCATATCACCAATCATTATAAATCACTCTTTTTACCATTTTTTTTCATTATATAAAAAATATATATAAAAGTCCAGAAAAAATAACAATTTTTACTAAATAAAGTATATTGTAAAAAAATAATTTATATGGTAATATATGTTTAAGATAAAGTATAAATATATACTAAAGCAAATAAAAAAATAAAGGGGTACAATATGGAAGAACATGGAGATAAAGCAATAAAAATAGAAGAAAATAAAACCATAGTAGAAGAAATAAATAACGAAAATGAAATACTAAAAAATATAGAGGAAGGCTATGAAGAAAAAGGAACAAAAGAGACAAGAAAATCAAGACGAGAGAAGGCAAAAGAAAGTAAAAGAAAAGCAACAATTGCTATAATGATAACATTAATAATATGTTCTCTAATAATATTTTCTATAATATTTGCATTACTAAATATAAAAAATACGAATATTTTATCAGGCATATCAATATTAAATATAGATGTTTCTGAAATGTCAAAAGAAGAAGCTTTACAAAAAGTAAATGATATAATAAATGAAAAATTAACAAGTGATATTACAATAAAACACGGAAGTTATGAAACAGTAGTAAATACAAGCCAATTTGGGATAAAATTTAATATAGATAAAGCTGTCAACAAAGCTTACAATATTGGAAAAGCAGATAATATTGTAGTAAATAATTATAAAATTTTATTAACTAAACTGTTCAAAACAAATATTGAACCAGAATTAATTATTGATGAGGAAGTTTTACAAAATAAAATAAAAGAAATATCAGCTAAGTTGCCAAATGCAGTAGTAGAAAACAGCTATTATATAGAAGGAAAAAAACTTATAATAGTAAGAGGAAAAAGAGGAAATAAAGTAGAGAGCGAAAAATTTAAAAATATATTGTATGCTCAAATTAAAGACATAAATAAAAAAGAGAATATCATAGAATTACCTGTGCAAGAGGCTGATCCAGAACCTATAAACTTAGAAAAAATAAGAAAAGAGATATACAAAGAACCTAAAGATGCATATATAGAGGAAAATCCATTTAAAGTATATACACATGTAAATGGTGTGGACTTTGATATGTCTATGGAAGAAGCGGAAAAAATTATTGAAGAAAACAAGCAAGAATATGAAATACCATTAAAAATAACTATACCTAAAAAAACATTAGCTGATCTAGGAGAAAAAGCATTTCCAGATCAATTATCTACATATACAACAAGATATAATGCAGGTAATTATAATAGAAGTAATAATTTAGAATTAGCTGCAAAAGCAATTAATGGAACTATACTTATGCCAGGCGAAACATTTTCATATAATCAAACGGTTGGTGAAAGAACAATTAGTGCTGGATATAAAGCAGCAGGTGCATATGCAGGAGGAAAGGTTGTACAAGATGTCGGTGGGGGGATATGTCAAATATCTTCTACATTATATAATGCAGTATTATTGGCAAATTTAGAAGTCACAGATAGAAGTAACCACTGTTTTGAAACTTCTTATGTGGCAGCAGGTAGAGATGCAACAGTTAATTGGGGAACAGTAGATTTTCAATTTAAAAATAATAGGAACTATCCAATAAAAATAGAGACTGTAGCTAAAGATGGGATTACAACAGCACAAATATATGGAATCAAAGAAAAAACAGAATATGAGGTAATAATTCAATCAAAAATAACTTCATATATATATCGTACTACAAAATATAAAAATGATGCAACATTAGAAGAGGGAAAAGAAATTGTTGAAGAAAGTGGATTTGATGGATGCAATAGCGAAACATATAAAATATTAAAGCTAAATGGAAAAGTAATATCACAAACATTAGTATCAAGAGACACATATGATCCTATGGACAGAATCGTAATAAGAGGAACAAAAAAGATAGCAAAACCAGAAGTTATAGTTCCCGTAAATAGTGGAGAAGAAGAGAAGGATAAACCTCAAGAAACAGATATAAACTCAGAAGAAAGTGATATAAATCAAGAAAGCGTAACTTAAATTATTGTGTTTATCTTGACAAATTTAAAACACAGCATTATAATAATAATTGTTTTAAATTTGTCAAGAAAAATATGCGCCATTAGCTCAGTTGGTAGAGCAGCAGACTCTTAATCTGATGGTCGGAGGTTCGACTCCTCTATGGCGCACCAAAGGAGTAGTAAAAAACTATTCCTTTTTTTCAATACCTAAAATAAAAAATATGAAAATATGGATAAAATACTTGACAATACAGAATGAGCGTTTCACTACTATATATGGTTTTATATAAGGATGTAAGGAAGAGAAATTAAAGAAGAATTATTAGAAAGAATAGTTAATAATTACAATGGACTAACAAAAAAACAGGTCCATGGAATTTTCTTGAAAAAATACTGAATAATTAAATTAAGTAGCCATAATCTTTTATTTATACTGGAGGTAATATAAATGGAGATATTGCTATTTATCTATTGTAAAATACAAAGTTTTATGGTACAGTGTGTCAAAGGGCAGAGTCTCTGACACTAACATAAATTTGTGCCAAAATTCCCCGTCCCCTTTGGCACCATTAATTGAAGAATATATTAAAAAAGTTAGGAGCTAGGATGTTAGAAAAAGAAAAATTTATGCTAGAAGCATTAAAACAAGCTAAAAAAGCATATAACAAAGAAGAAATACCAGTAGGGGCTATAATAGTAAGAGATGGAAAAATTATAGCAAGAGCATACAATAGAAAAGAGGAAAAAAAAGATACAACACAACATGCAGAAATTATAGCTATAAAAAAAGCAAGTAAAAAATTGAATGCTTGGAGATTGCAAGATTGTGAAATGTATGTTACACTAGAACCATGTGCAATGTGTGCAGGAGCATTAATACAAGCACGAATTAAAAAGGTATATATAGGTACAATGGATAAAAAGACAGGTGCTTGTGGTTCAGTTCTAAATTTATTAGGTGATTATACATTTAACCATAAAGTAGAAATAGAAACAGGAATAGTGCAAGAAAAATGTGAAAAAATTTTAAAGGATTTTTTTAAAAATTTAAGAAATAAAAAGTAAATATTGTGGAGTGGTATCGAAGTGGTCATAACGAGGCTGATTCGAAATCAGTTAGTCTGCGAAAACAGGCACGTGGGTTCGAATCCCACCCACTCCGCCAAATTTTTCATGCGAGGAGGATACATGGAAACAGATAAAAAAAAGCAAACTATAAAATTCTATGTGGCTGTAACTGTATTAATTTTAATATTAATAGTAATTGCAATTATAATGATAAAATATGAAGTAGAAGGGGAACAAAATATGCCTTTTAAATTATCTAAAATTATAATTGTTAGTACAGCAGAAGGTGTGGAGCAGGAAAAAACAAATAAAAAATGGAATTTTAATATATTTCAAAACAATGATATATACTTTTATATAGACAAAAATGAGGAATTTAAAACTGAGAAACAAATGTATATAGAGAGTATTAGCATAGAAAACATTAGAATTGTAAAAGCACCAAAAATAGGAGAAGTAATAACATATATGCCAAATAGCTCAGAAGGAAGGTTATATGATTATTCAGAAGATTATATTGTAGATGAAAGATTAAAATATAAAGGTGGAGCACGTAGCAATTCAAAAATATTAGAAATAGGAAACCAAGGTGGAAATGCAACAATAAGATTTAGCAATACAAATATAGGAAAGTACGAATCTGATGAAGATGAACAAATTATACATGATGGTACATTAATTAAAAAAATAGAAAAAACTACAGACGATATTAAATTTACAGTTGCATTTGATTTCATAATAACAATAAATAAAAACAAATATAAAGCAGAGATAACATTAGAATTGCCATGCGGAGATATTGCCGAAGAAGGAACTGTAAACTTTGAAAAAACAGATATGAAAGATATTATTTTTAAAAGGGAAAAATAATATAAAATATTAAATGGAAAGAAGGAATAATATGTATAGGATATTAGCAATTAATCCAGGTTCAACATCTACCAAAATAGCACTTTTTGACGATGAAAAGATGGTTTTTAAGGAAAACTTAACACATGAGGCAGACAAGTTAGCACAATTTAAAGAAATATCAGAGCAACTACCATATAGAACAGAGATGGTAATTGAAGCACTAAACAAAAATAACATACCTCTAGAAACGATAGATGCATTTTCTGGAAGAGGAGGAGGACTTGTATCAGTAGCTGGAGGAACATATGAGATAAATGATATATTATTACATCATGCACAAATAGGCTATACAATGAAACATGCATCTGTATTAGGAGCACAAATAGCATATAATTTAGCAAAAATAAATAATAAAAAAGCATATGTTGTAAATCCTGTAACTGTAGATGAAAAACAAGAAATATCAAGAGTTACTGGAATAAAAGGAATATACAATCAAAGTATATTCCATGCGTTAAATCAAAAAGAAGTAGCACATCAATATGCTAATAGCATAGGAAAAAAATATGATGAATTAAATTTAATTGTAGCACATTTAGGTGGCGGAATTTCTGTTGGAGCACATAAAAATGGAAAAATTATAGAGGTAAACAATGCTTTAAACGGAGATGGGCCATTTGCACCAACAAGAAGTGGAAAAGTTCCTGCAATAGATTTAATAGAAATGTGCTTTTCAGGTAAATATAGTGAAGAAGAACTTAAAGAACTAATTACTAAAAAAGGAGGACTAGTATCACATTTAGGAACAAGTGACGCAAGAGATGTAGTAAAAATGATAGCAGAAGGAAATGAATATGCAAAATTAGTTTATGATGCAATGATCTATCAGGTAGCAAAGGAAATAGGAGCACAAAGTGTGGTACTAAAAGGAAAAGTAGATGCCATAATACTAACAGGTGGAATGGCATATGATGAATATTTTATAAAAACATTAAAAGAGTATATATCTTTTATAGGAAAAGTTGTAATTATTCCAGGAGAAGAAGAAATGCAAGCTCTATCAAATGGGGTATTAAGAGTATTAAATGGAGAAGAAAAAGCACAAGAGTATACAGGAGTACCAGTAAAATAGAAATTTGTCAAAAAATAAGAAAAATGTAAAGTAAATAACTATTTTTGTCGAAGGTATTGCAAAATAAAATAAAAAATATAAAATTGACAGAGGATAGAGGTTAAAAGCTTTTTAACACTAACCTCTGTTTTTTCTTCAAATAATTTAATTCTAAATAAAAATCAAAAAGAGGTAAAAAATGTTATCAATAGTAAAAAGTATGGCACTATATGGTTTAGATGGGTGTCTTATTAACGTGCAAGTTGATGTTTCTAAAGGTATGCCACGGATGGGAGACAGTGGGATTGCCAGATACAAGTATAAGAGAATCAAAAGAAAGAGTAAGAACAGCAATAAAAAATTCTGGGTTTGAATTAAGAAGTAGTAAAATTATTGTAAATTTAGCACCTGCGGAAATAAAAAAAGAAGGTCCATATTTTGATTTGCCAATAGCAGTAGGAATATTGCTAAGTATGGAAACAATAAAACCACAAAAAGTAGAAGATACGATATTTATAGGAGAGCTATCATTAGATGGTAAACTTATGAAGGTAAATGGAATTTTACCATTATGCATAGAAGCTAAAAAACTAAATATTAAAAGAATAATACTTCCAAAAGAGAATGTAAAAGAAGCAACAATTGTAAAAGGAATAGAAGTAATAGGCATAAATGATTTAAAAGAAATCGTAATGTATTTAAATGAAGAAATAGAAATAATAGAGGAGAAGATAGATGCAGAAATTATATTAAATGAAAATAATAAATATTCATTTGACTTTTCAGATGTAAAAGGGCAGGAAAATGTAAAAAGAGCTTTAGAAATAGCGGCTGCTGGAGGACACAATGTGCTTTTAATACGGTTCTCCAGGGTCTGGCAAAACTATGCTTGCAAGAAGAATACCATCAATATTACCAGATTTAACTTTTGAAGAAGCTTTAGAAATAACAAAGATACATAGTATAAGTGGGAAGCTGACACAAAAATGTCCATTAATAACAACAAGACCCTTTAGGGCTCCGCATCATACAATTTCGCCAATTTCATTAATAGGTGGAGGAAAAATCCCAAAACCAGGAGAAATAAGTTTGGCACATTATGGAATATTGTTTTTAGATGAACTGCCAGAATTTAATAAGAATACTTTAGAAGTGTTAAGAGCGCCGTTAGAAGACAATATTGTTACAATAAGTAGAGTAAATGCCACATTAACATATCCATGTGATTTTATGTTTGTTGCTTCTATGAACCCATGCCCTTGCGGATTTTATGGCGCATCAGACAAAGAATGTAACTGCAGTGAACAAGCCATAAATAAGTATATGGGAAGAATAAGTGGTCCATTATTAGATAGAATAGATATTCAAATAGAAGTTACACCTGTAAAATATGAAAAATTACAGGTTGAAAATAATGAAATAGAAACATCTGAAGAAATAAAAGCCAGAGTTAATAGTGCAAGAAAAATACAATTAGAAAGATATAAAGATGATAAAATTTATTCAAATTCACAACTGACTCCTAAATTAGTAGAAAAATATTGTAAATTAGATTCAGAAAGTAAAAAAATATTACAGTATGCATTTGACAAGCTACATTTAAGTGCAAGAGCACATGTAAGAATATTAAAAGTAGCAAGAACAATAGCAGATTTGTCAGAAAAGGAAAACATTCAAAAAGAACACATAGCAGAAGCAATACAATATAGGAATTTAGACAAAAAATATTGGAAAAATTAATCTATTTATTAAATTTGTATTAGTTTGAATCTTTGATAATCCGCAAGAAAAAATAAATAATATATGGAGTGATAAATATTAAAATAATTAAAAAGATAGATAAAGAATATCCGCAAAGATTATTAAAAACAAAAAAATCACCAGAAAAGTTATATGTAGAAGGTGATTATAGTTTATTAAACAAAAATTCAATAGCAATAGTAGGTTCTCGAAATTGTACGGAATATGGTAGAAAACATGCATTCAAATTTGCAGAAGAGCTTTCTAAAAACAATATTTGTATAGTAAGTGGCTTAGCCGTAGGAATAGATGCAGCTGCACACTTGGGGTCTATGTCTGAAATTGGAAGAACAATAGCAGTAATAGGATGTGGATTTAATAATATATATCCAGAAGAAAATATAGAATTATATAATCAAATATTAGAAAATGGAGGATGTATAGTTAGCGAATATGAGCCGGGTAGAAAGGCCGATTTGAATACATTTCCTAAAAGAAACCGAATTATTAGTGGAATATCTATGGGCACTTTGGTAGTAGAAGCGGAATACAGAAGTGGAAGTAGCATAACAGCAAAATATACCATAGAAGAACAAAAAATGTTGTTTTGTATACCAAGTAACATTGATAGCAAACAAGGAGTGGGAACAAATAGATTAATAAAACAAGGTGCCTTATTGGTAACATCTGCAGAAGATATCTTAGATATGTATGTTTTATATGAAGATATCCCAGAAAAAAATGAAATACCAAAAGAGTATGAAGAAATATACAATTATATAAAGAAAACACCAACAGACTTAAATGAAATAAGTAGAAAGACGGGTTTAAGTATATCCAAAACTAGTAGCTTATTATCATTAATGGAGATAGAAGGATATATCAAAAGCTTAGCTGGAAATAAATTTGTAAAAATACAGGGGGAATAATGTATATAAAACAAAGAATAGGAATAATAGGAGAAGAAATTGCATCAAACTATTTGAAAAGTATAAGTTACGAAATATTAGATAGGAATTTTAACTGTAAACAAGGAGAAATCGATATAATAGCAAAAGACAAAGAAGAATATGTATTTGTGGAAGTAAAAACAAGAACAAATAAAGAATATGGCGAACCAGTTGACGCAGTAAATGAAATAAAGAAAAAGCACTTACAAAAGGCAATAGAATATTACATATATATAAATAAATTAGAAAATGAATACATAAGAATAGATATAATAGAAGTATATATAGCAGACAAAAACTATATACATCACATAAAAAACACAATTTTTCCCAATTAGAGATAGCTTTGAATTGGGAAGAGTGCTCAATTTGGATACTCATTAAGAAAGTTTTCTAATACCATCTATGTGCAGAAATCTAATTTTCTGATAATTGTAATCATTTAAGTTTTTATAATAAGCATCAAAAGTATGTGTTGCAATCCAAATATTTGATAATACTTTATCTACAACGAATAAACTATGAGCAAAATTGTTCCCATCAAAACTTAATTGTATGATGTCACCTTGTTCTATATCTTCTTTAGAGCAAACATTACCATAAGGACCAATTCCACTGTTTTTTGTTAAAAAATTAAATAAGTATTCAACACCTGTCCATGAAGGACTTTTTTTATTTGCAGAATAATAATACCAACCAAAAGTTTCAGCATGATTCATTACTTTAGAACCTTCATATATGCATTGTGATACAAAATTAGTACAATCTCCTCCAATATTATCATAATTATAATATTTAGGGTTTCGCTTTAAAGCCCAAGTTCTAGCATAATTTAAAGCATTAATTCTATCATATTTTGAATTAATCATATAATCACCTATAAAAAGATATGACAAAAGTAGAAAAATATTAACTATTAAAGGATATATCATTAAAATTTTTAAAAATAGTAGAGAATTCAATATAGCATATATTCTTGCCATAGTTATCTTAATTTGAATTGAAAAATAAATAGCCTATGTCAAGGGAGCGAATTTGACTTTGAATACGAACATGAGTAATAAAAATGTAATAAAAATGTAACAAAACTGTAATAAAGCGTTAAAAGATAGAAAAATAAAGGATTTTTTAGAAAGAATAGTAAAAATAATGCTTACTAATATATGGAAAAAGTCTAGAGAAGGTAGTTAAATAAGGGAAAAGAAATAGATGTTACATAAGACTTAAACGTTTGACATTATAAAAAAGATAATATAATATAAGAATAAATTAGATAATCAGTAGAAAGAAAAACAAAGGAAAAATAATATAAAAACGAAAGAAATCCTCTGCAAAACAGAGTTAAATATATAAAAACTAATATATAAGGAGGAATAAAAATGCAAGTAATAAAAAGAGATGGCAAAATAGTAGATTTTGATAAATCTAAAATTAGAATAGCTATTGAAAAAGCTAATAAAGAAGTAAAGCCAAAAGAGAGAGCTTCTAAAGATGAAATTAATGAAATTATAAATTACATAGAGGAATTAGACAAAAAAAGAATTCTTGTAGAAGATATTCAAGACATTATAGAAGAACAATTAATGGCTTTTGGAAAATATTCATTAGCCAAAAAGTATATTACTTATCGTTATACTAGAGCCCTAGTAAGAAAGGCAAATACAACAGATCAATCAATAAAGGAATTAATAGAGGGTGAAAGTGAATATTGGAATAACGAAAATTCAAATAAGAATGCACAAGTAGTAACAACGCAAAGAGATTACTTAGCAGGAATTACCAGCACAGACATAACTAGAAGATTTTTGTTGCCAGAGGATGTTGTAAAAGCACATGATGAGGGAATTATTCATTTCCACGATGCAGATTATTTTGCTCAAAATGCATTAACAAATTGTGAGTTAATAAACTTAGAAGATATGTTACAAAATGGTACAATTATGAATGGTGTTATGATAGAAAAGCCACATAGATTTTTAACTGCAATGACAATTGCTACACAAATTATTTTAGGAGTTACATCTTCAACATATGGTGGGGCAACAGTATCTTTAACACATTTAGCTCCATTTGTAAGAAGCAGTTATGAAAGATATTATAAAAAATACCAACAAAGAGGTTTATCAGAAAAGCAATGTAAAGAATATGCTCAACAAGATACAAAAAAAGAAATAGAAGATGGGGTACAAACTTTTAATTATCAAGTTAATTCAATGACTAATACTAATGGACAAGCACCATTTTTGTCAGTTTGTATGTATTTAGGAGAAACAACAGAATACAAAAAAGAATTAGCAATGATAATAGAAGAATTTTTAAAGCAAAGAATAGAAGGATTTAAAAATGAAAAAGGGGTATACATTACACCAGCTTTCCCTAAATTGCTTTATGTATTGGAAGAAGATAATATTCACAAAGAAAGCCAATATTGGTATTTAACAGAACTTGCAGCAAAATGTACTGCTAAAAGACTAGTGCCAGACTATATTTCAGAGAAAAAAATGAAGGAATATAAAATAGATAAAAATGGAAATGGAAACTGTTATCCATGTATGGGATGTCGCTCTTTCTTAACACCATATGTTGATCCAGAAACTAATAAACCAAAATACTACGGAAGATTTAATCAGGGAGTTGTAACAATAAACTTAGTAGATGTAGCCTTATCATCAAATCAAGATGAGGATAAATTCTGGAAAATATATGAGGAAAGATTAGAATTATGTCATAAGGCATTAAGGATTAGATATGAAAGGTTAAGCAAAGTAACAAGTGATGTAGCACCAATTTTATGGCAACATGGAGCACTTGCAAGACTAAAAAAAGGTGAAAGTATTGACAAATTGTTGCACAATGGATATTCAACAATATCATTAGGTTATGCGGGATTATATGAATGTGTAAAATATATGACAGGGCATAGCCATACTGATAATGGAGTTGGAGAAGAATTTGCATTAAAAGTAATGCAAAAATTAAATGATAAATGTAAAGAATGGAAAGAAGCAGAACAAATAGATTATAGTGTATATGGAACTCCAATAGAATCTACAACTTATAAATTTGCAAAATGCCTAAAAAAGAGATTTGGAGTAGTAGAGGGTATTACGGACAGAGGATATATAACAAACTCTTATCATGTACCTGTATTTGAAGATATAGATGCCTTTTCAAAATTAAAATTAGAAAGTAAATTCCAAAAATTAAGTCCTGGTGGAGCAATATCTTATATAGAAACACCTAATTTACAAAACAATTTAGAGATTGTATTACAAGTCATTCAATTTATATATGATAATATTATGTATGCAGAATTAAACACAAAATCAGATTATTGCCAAAAATGTGGATTTGATGGGGAAATTCTAATAGATGATAATTTAGAATGGTATTGTCCAAATTGCGGAAATAGAGACCATAATACTTTAAATGTTGCAAGGAGAACTTGCGGATATATAGGAAGCCAATTCTGGAACAAAGGAAGAACACAAGAAATTAAGGAAAGAGTATTACATATTGATAACAAAGACGACGAATAATAGGTCAATAATAAAAGGATGATGGTAAAACTATGAAATATAACAAAATTAGAAAAATGGATATATCAGATGGACCAGGGGTAAGAGTATCTATATTCATGCAAGGATGTGCTTTTAACTGCAAAAATTGTTTTAATCCAGAGACACATGACTTTAATGGAGGAAAAGAATTTACTGATGATACTATAAATAGGGTAATGGAGCTTTGTGAAAATGAAAATGTAGAGGGATTATCAATTTTGGGAGGAGAACCAATGCACCCAAAGAATATAGAAGGAACTACAAAATTAGCAAAAACTTTTAAAGAAAAGTTCCCTAATAAGAATTTGTGGGCTTGGACAGGATTTCAATTTGATAAAGATTTAAAAGACAAAGAAGTTTTAAAATACATAGATGTCTTAGTAGATGGTCAATATGCAGATGAATTACACAATCCAACATTAAGCTGGAGAGGGTCAGAAAACCAAAGAGTAATTGATGTACAAAAAAGCTTAAAAAATGGTGAAGTGACAGTTTGGGAAGATGCTTCCTAACTGGCACTTTGCCTTTTTATTATATATTTAAATGGAGGTATAATATGAAAAATATTAAAATTTTTGCTTGTCCATCAGCAGAAGAATTCACAAAGGAGATTTGTAATTGCTTAGATTTACCAGTAGGAGAAATGGAATCTTATAAATTTAAAAACGACAACAATTTTGTACAATTTAAAGAAACAGTAAGAGAACAAGATGTTTATTTAATTCAAACAACACAGCCACCAGTAAATGAAAGAATAATGGAATTATTAATAGCAGTAGATGCAGCAAAACGTGCATCAGCCGGAAGAATAAATGTAGTACTTCCATATTATATTTATTCAAGATCTGATAAAAAAGATCAGCCACGAATACCAGTAACTGCAAGATTAATAGCGGAATTATTAGAGGCATCAGGTGTAAATAGAGTAATTACTTGTGATTTGCACAATCCAGCGATACAAGCATATTTTAATATACCTTGTGATAGAATAACAGGACAACATTTATTACAAGCTTACTTTGAAAGCAAAAACTTAAAAGACATAGTGGTTGTTGCAACAGATGCGGGAAGTTCAAAAAAGGCTTATAAATATTCGGAATATTTTAAATGCCCAATGGCATTAATAGATAAAAGAAGAAAAGGAAATGACGATAATGCAGAGGCAACCAATATAATAGGAGATGTAAAAGGGAAAGTAGCCCTTATATTTGATGATGAAGTAAGCACAGCAGGGACAATGGTAGAGGCAGCTAAAATACTAGAAACGCATGGCACGAAAGAGATATATGCTGCATGTACTCATGGTATTTTGTGTGGATCAGCAATAGAAAGAATAGAAAAATCTCCAATAAAAGAATTTGTAACAACAAATACAGTACCAATTCCAGAAGAAAAAAGAATAAAAAAAATGAAAATATTATCTATAGCTCCTCTTTTTGCAGAAACTATAAAAAGAGTAAATGAAGCCCAACCTCTAGGAGATTTATTCGAATTTGATAAATAGAAGTTAGAAACGAGAAAGAGCATGGAATGACTTCACATATTTTTAGGGCAAAACTATTTATTTCCTAAAAAGGTTATGATATAATAGTAACATAATTGTTTTGGGAGGACATAAAATGATTTTTAAAGATTATTACAAAATACTTGGATTAAGCACATCCAAAGCAACTAATGAAGAAATAAAACAAGCTTATAGAGAACAAGCAAAAAAGTATCACCCAGACATAAATTCAGACAATAAATTTTCAGAAGAGAGATTTAAAGATATAAATGAAGCATATAAAGTTTTATCTAATATGGCTTCCAGAAAAAAATATGATAGAATGTGGAATTCGCATATAGGGAAAAAACAAAAAAAATATGAAGAGAGCAAAAGGGAAAAAGGCTCAGCTTTTAGTGAATTTTTTAATATGTTTTTTGGAGAGAGTCAAAACCAAGTAGAACAGAAAAGCATAAAAAACAACAAGGTGCCAATAAAAGGAGAAAACATAGAAACAGAAATAAATGTTAATATAGAAGAAGCATTTTATGGTGCAGAAAAGAAAATATCACTTAGAACAGTAGAAGGAAAAATGAAAACTTTTGCAGTTGCAATTCCAGCAGGAATAAGAAATAGTGAAAAAGTAAGACTTTTGGGACAAGGTAAAGAAGGAAGCAATGGTGGTAAAAATGGAGATTTGTTTATAAAAATAAATATCCAAGATGGAAAAAAGTACAAATTAAAAGGCTTAGATATATATACAGATTTAAAAATTACACCATGGGAGGCTGCACTTGGCACAAGAATTTCAGTAGATTCAATTGATGAAACGCTTTCACTTTGTATACCACAAGGTACAGAAAGTGGAGAAAAAGTAAGAATTCCCAATAAAGGGTACAAAGACGGAAAAGGTGGAAGAGGAGACTTGATTGCAGAAGTAAAAATAATGATTCCTAAAAAGATGAGTGAAGAAGAAAAACAATTATTTGAGCAATTTAATAAAATATCAAAATATAATCCAAGAGAGGCTTAAGAATATATTGACATAATACAAGAACTGTAGTATAATGATAAATGAGTGATGTAACAAAAGAAAATAAGCCTATCAGTAGATTATAGGAAAGGAAGAAAAAAATGGATGCTATAAAAGGTAAATACTTTAGTATTACAGATCCACAAGGAGTAAATACAGTAATATATAAAGTAAACCAAACAGAAAAAGAAATTTCAGAAAATGCTCCTAAATTTACAGTAGAAAGATTAGATGTTGCAGAAGAATTAAGAGGAGATTTAAAGAAAAAAACATTTTTTGTTGAAGAACCAAAAGAAACCGAAAAATTAGTAATTTTATCTTTTGGTAAAGAAAAAGTTATAGTTAATATGGGAATTTTAGAAGGAGATAAATTAAGTATTTCTAAAAAACCTTTACCAATAAAATTTAACACTTTATATTCTGAAAAAGAAACAGAATATAGAGAATTTAAATATACACCAAACTTAAAAAGACCAATATCAATAATCGATCCAGAAACAACAGAAGAAATTAAACCAGTTTTATATTTTGATAAAGAAACAAATGAGGTAAAAGGTAAATGCAAATTAAAACCATATAAATCATATTTTGCATTTGAAATAAGAGAAGACAAAAGTGATGTATAGGAGGTAAAGTAATGAGTACAAATGTACAAATTAATGTAGTTTCTACAAACATGGAAAAGGATAGTCTTAAAATGAAAGGAGCAGGAATGCTTAAGGAACCAGCAGGTGAGCTTTCAGTCATACATGTAAAACCAGGAATAAAAAGAAATTCTAATATATATGGAGAAGACGGACAGTTAGTTGCTAAATTAAACGGAAGAGACGGAAGAGAAAAATAAAACCAAAGAAAAGGTGATTTGATATGGGATATAAATTAAATAAGGCATTAAAGAAAAGTAAAACAAGTTTAATTATTGCACTAGTACTATGGGTAATTATAACCATAGTACTAGTTTCGCCTATTTCATATGCTGTAGCTAGATCTATGATAAATAACAAATTTGATTTAAATCAATTTTTAACTGAAATAGGTCCAGCAATAACAAATATATCAACATTGGTAAAGGTTTTTTCAGAAGGACATGGACAAACTTTCTGGAAAACTTGGCAAATATTTTCAGTAATTTATTTAGCATTTGCAATAATAGGTATAATTAAAGCGAGACCAAAACACGAATATACAGATATTGAACACGGCTCTAGTGATTGGAGCGAAGGTGGAGAACAATATAAAGTTCTAAGTAAAAACAAAGGCATAATACTTGCACAAGATAATTATTTACCAATAGATAAAAGAGGAAACGTAAATGTTTTGGTAGTTGGACGGTTCTGGTTCTGGTAAATCAGCTTCATACTCTATACCTAATGCATATCAAATGTTAGGGTCATACATATTTACAGATCCAAAAGGTGAATTGTATGATAAAACAGCTGGATATTTACAAAAAAATGGATATGAAATAAAAGTGCTTAACCTAGTAAATCCAGCAAATAGTGATGGATATAATCCACTAATGCATATAGCTAGTGAAATAGATGTAGACGTTATTGCTAATACAATAGTAAAAGGACAACAAGCAGAAGGTAATAAGTCAGATCCATATTGGGATGATATGGCAGAAATGCTACTAAAAGCACTTATATACTATTTAATGGCAGTAAGACCAGAGGAAGAGCAAAACTTAGCAAGTTGTTCAGAATTGGTAAGAGCAGCAAATGCAAATGGAGGTAGTAACTTACTTACAGATTTAATAAATCAGTTACCATATGATCATCCAGCGAGAATGTACTATAAATCTATAGAAATTGCTCCTGAAAAAACATATGGCTCAATATTAAGTTCATTACAATCTAAATTAGGTAAATTTGATTCAAAAGAGATTGCAGAAGTAACTTCAACAGATACTATAAATTTTGAAACAATAGGAACAAGAAAAACAGCAGTATATGTAATATCTTCAGATACACACAAAGCATATGACTTTTTACTTACAATATTCTTTTCACAAATGATTCAACAATTATATGACTTTGCAGACAAAAATGGAGGAAGATTAAAAGTACCAGCATTTTTTATATTAGATGAGTTTGCGAATATTGGACAAATACCAGACTTTGATAAAAAAATATCAACAAGTAGAAGTAGGGGAATTTCATTTAGTGTTATATTGCAAAACTTGGATCAATTAGAAGCAGTTTATGAAAAATCTCATGAAACTATTATGGGTAACTGCGATACACATGTATTTTTAGGAAGTAACTCTTTTAAAACAGTAGAATATTTTTCTAAAGCATTAGGTGAAAAAACTATAACAAGAGATAATATATCGGTAAATAGAGATAAGATGATGAATAGACAAGGATATAGTAATTCAGATCAAATAATGGCAAGAGCTCTTATGACACCAGATGAATTAAGAAGAATGGATAATGATTTATGTATTATATATGAAAAAGGCTTAAAGCCAATAAAAGCTAAAAAATATTATTATTTTGAAACACCTATGATAAAAAAATTAAATGAATATAGGCTTAATCATCTAGAATTTGATGTTGGAAACAGAGGAGAATGGAGAAAATTTAATCCTAATAATCCATACGTAGCAGAAGAGGAAAATAAAGCAAAAGATTTAAAAGTAGATTCGTTAGATGACTTATTTGCAGACGATGCAAATCAAGATAACAATAAAAATAAAGAAGAAATAAAAACTGAAACAAAAACAGCAAAAACACAGAATATTGCAGATGCACCAATGTTACCAGATGATGAAGAATTTGCATATGATATTCAGAAAGAATTAGAAGCTAAATTTGATGAGTTATTTGGTACAGAAAATGTAGCAAACAAAACAAATTAAAATAAAAAAACTAAGAAAAGGTATTCTATAAAAAAGAATGCTTTTCTTATTGTATAGGAAAAATCTACTATTCTTATATTAACTTGACAAGTGAACAAATATACGGTACAATTGCTTTAAAAAAAGGAGGAAATATGAGATTTGTACACATTGCAGATATGCACTTTGATGCACCATTTGTAGTTTTAAATAGTAGAACTAATTTGGGTGAAATACGTAGAATGGAACAAAGAAAAGCACTAAAAAAAGTAATAAACTATATAAAAGAAAATAATATAAAGTATTTATTCATAGCAGGAGACTTGTATGAAAATGAACATATAAGGAAAACAACTATCGAATATATAAATAATTTATTTAAAGAAATTCCAAACACAAAAATATTCATTTCTCCTGGTAACCATGATCCATATTTAAACAATTCTTTTTATAATACATTTGCATGGACAAAAAATGTAATAATATTTTCACCTAATACGCAGATATATGAAGGAGAAGAAGTTGATGTTTATGGATTTGCATTTACAGATTTTTATTGTAAAGGTATGAAAATAAGCGAAATAAAAATAAAAAATAAAAATAAATTAAATATTCTATTACTACATGGAACAATAGATGGTTCAATTGAAAATGTACAATATAATCCTATGAAAAAAAGTGAATTAAAGCAATTAGGTTTTGATTATATTGCATTGGGACATATTCATAAATTAGATTATAATTCAGAAGAAAACCAAAGAATAGTATACCCAGGATCTACTATTTCATTAGGATTTGACGAATTAGGACAACATGGTATGATAGTGGGAAATATAGAAAAAGAAAAAGTAGAATTAGAATTTATACCAATAGATAATAAAGAATTAAAAGAAATAAGCGTAGATATCACAGAAATCAGTGACAAAGAAACACTAATAGAACAATTAAATAATTTACAATTAGAGGAAAATTGTTTATATAAAATTATATTAATAGGCAAAAGAAAATTTGAAATTAATATATATGATTTATATAAAATGAATTTAAATACAAATATTGTAAAAATAAAAGATAATACCAAACCAGATATCAATGTAGAAGCATTATCTAAAGAAAATAATTTAAAAGGTTTATTTGTAAAGGAAATATTACAAGAAATAGAAAAAGGAGAAATAGATAAAAGTACTTTAGAAAATGTATTAGAAATAGGCTTAGATATTTTAGAAAAATAAAGGAGAAAAAATTTGAAAGTAGAAGAAATAAAAATAAATGCCTTTGGAACTTTAAAAAATAAAGAGATTAATTTAAGTGATAAAATAAACATTATTCACGGAAAAAACGAAAGTGGTAAGTCTACCCTATTAACATATATAAAAACTGCTTTTTATGGTATTTCTAGGAATAAAAATGGAAAAGAAATTTCAGATTATGATAAATATAAACCTTGGAGTGGGGAAGAATTTTCAGGGAAAATAAAATATACATTAGATAACGGTGAACAATTTGAAATTTTTAGAGATTTTAATAAAAAAAATCCCAAAATATATAATGCTAAACTTGAAGATGTAACAAACCAGTTTAATATAGACAAAAAAGAAGGGTCACAATTCTTCTTTGAACAAGTAGGCATAGATGAGAATATATTTACTTCAACAATAATGGCTGAACAGCTGGAGGTAAAATTAAGTGAGCAGAGACAAAATATATTAATACAAAAAATAGCCAATATAGCAGGTACAGGTAATTCTAATATGTCATATAATAAAGCCAAAGACAGATTAAATAAAAAACAACTAGATGAAGTCGGAACGGAAAGAACGCAAGGAAAGCCAATAAATATATTAAAAAATAAAATAAAAAATATAGAACAGATTTTAGGAAAGTTAAACCTGTATAAGGAAAATAAATCTATAATAGAACAAAACAAAATAAAATTAAAAAATAAAATACAAGAGCAAGAACAAAGAAAAGAACTAATTAAGCAAATAAGTGAATTAAATGGAAAAATTATAATAGAAACCGAAAAAGCTAATTATAAAAGAAACATAAAAGAAGAAAAAGAGAGTAGAATACAAGAATTAATAAATGAAAAAAATAAATTAATACAAGAAAATAAAAATAACAAGACAAATAATAAATTATTTATTATTATATTTCTTGTATTAATAAGTTTGTTAATTGCCAATATAGTGATAATCAAAAATAAATTTATTACATATACAACATTAATATTAGTAGGTGCAGAAATAGTAATATATTACTTAGCAAAGGCACAAAAAGAAAAGAGAAAAAAAGAGGTTATAAAAAATAATACAGATTTAATAAATACTAAAATAGAGCTTTTAGAAAAGGAAAAAGAAGTAATAGAAGAAGAAATTAAAACTGAAGAAAATGAGCTAAAAGCAGAAAAAGAGCATATAAAAAATAAATATAATATAGAACTATATGATATAGAAAATAGCAAAAATGATTTAGAACAAATAACAAATGAAATAAATGAAGGAAAAATAAAGTTAAATACTCTAGAAATAGAAGAAAAAGGAATATCAAGTCAGTTGGAAGAATTAATAACACTACAAGAGGAGCATGAAAATTTAAGTGAACAACTAAAAGAAATAGAACAAAAAAATTACGAAATCAATTTAGCAAAGGAATTTTTGGAAAAAGCATATGAAAAAATGAAAATTAATATTACTCCGAAATTTACAGAAAACCTATCACAAACTATAAAGAACATAACAAATGATAAATACAGTAAAGTAAATATTAATGATGAAAATGGATTAATTATAGAAATGCAAAATGGAGAATATGTATCAGCAGAAAAATTAAGCATAGGTACAATAGACCAATTATACTTATCCTTAAGAATGTCTATGGTAGAAGAAATTTCTAAAGAAAAAATGCCAATAATTCTAGATGAGGCTTTTGCATATTATGATGATGAAAGGCTAGAAAATATATTAAAATATTTAATAGAAAGATTTAATAATCATCAATTAATTATTTTTACATGTACAAATAGAGAAAAAGAAATATTAAATAAACTAAATTACAAATTTAATAATATAGAACTTTAATAGCAAAATACCACAATACCTTGAAAAAAGTATATATATAGTATATAATAAATAGGTCAAATTTATTAAGGAGAGATAAAAATGTTTCAAAAATTAGAGGACGTAGAAAAAAAATATGAGGACCTAACACAAAAAATAAGTGATCCAGAAATTATTAACAGACAAAGCGAATGGAAAATGATGATGAAGGAACATGCTGAATTAGAGCCAATAGTAGAAAAATATAGAGAATATAAAAAAACAGAAAAAAATATGCAAGATGCTAAAGAAATGATGAACGACCCTGAACTAAAAGAATTAGCAGAAATGGAAATGCTAGAAGCAAAAGAAAAATTACCACAAATAGAGGAAGAACTAAAAATATTATTAATACCTAAAGATCCAGACGATGATAAAAACGTAATATGTGAAATAAGAGGCGGTGCAGGAGGCGAGGAAGCAGCACTATTTGCAGGAACACTATATAGAATGTATTCAATGTATGCAGAAAGAAAACATTGGAAATTGGAAGTATTAAATGAGAACGAAACAGGCCTTGGAGGATATAAAGAAATATCATTTATGATTTCTGGAAAAGGAGTATATAGTAGATTAAAGTTTGAAAGTGGTGTACACAGAGTACAAAGAGTCCCAGACACAGAGGCTAGTGGAAGAATACATACATCAACTGCAACTGTTGCAGTATTACCAGAGGTAGAAGATGTAGATATAGAATTAAATCCTGCTGATATAAAAATGGAGGTATTTAGATCATCAGGTGCAGGAGGGCAACACGTAAATAAAACATCATCAGCAGTTAGATTAATTCATATACCAACAGGTATGGTAGCAGAATGTCAGACAGAAAGATCACAAGTACAAAATAGAGAATATGCAATGAGAATGTTACGCTCACGTTTATATGAAAAAGAAAAGCAGGAAAGAGATGCTAAACTAGCAAATGAAAGAAAAAGCCAAGTTGGAAGCGGAGATAGAAGCGAAAAAATAAGAACATACAACTATCCACAAGGACGTATTACGGACCATAGAATAGGACTTTCTATTTATCAAATGGAGGACTTCCTAAATGGAAATTTGGACGAAATGATAGATAACCTAATAGCAGCAGACAGAGCAGAAAAGTTAAAGGGATCTGAAGAATAAAAATGGAAAAAATGAATACAATTTAGTATTCATTTTTTCATTGTATATTAGACGTTAACTTTTAAAGAAAAGCCACATAGACTTTGTATACATTTTCTCAATGAAAGCAAAATTAAGATTGAAAAATGTAATTTTTTGTAGTATTATGTATGTATATATAAAGAAAGGGGGATTTGAAATGTATAGTGATTATGGAGCAAATACTTTATTAGCTACTTCAAAAGTAACATCTAGTGCTGTATGGATAATAATATCAGCAGTATTAGCTATAGTTGGAGGAATAGTATTATACTTTACATTTTTAAGTAAAAAAAATGAAAGGAAATTTACAGGATTTTTAGGATGGGTATATGATTTCTTAACATTTAAGAAAATGATAATTGAAAATATATTAAGAATATTATACTTAGTTGCTGCTTTATTTATTACTTTAAGTTCATTTGCATTAATATCAACAAGTTTCTTAAGCTTCCTATTAACATTAGTTATAGGAAATGTATTAGCTAGAGTTGGATATGAATTATTATTAATAACACTCGTTATTTGCAAAAACACAACAGAAATAAACAAAAAATTAGATAAAAAAGAAAATGAATAAAAAGTACAACAAAAAACATCTCTAAAAGAGATGTTTTTTGTTATGAAGGAAAATAAATTAATCAAAGATTCGGTATATATACATTCCTTTATATTCCTCAAAAATTCATTCAAAATTATTAATAAAAGTTTAGAAAACATTTTAGTCAAAATTTGATAGCTGGCTTGATTTTATACAAATAAACAATTATAATTTTTTATAAGAGTATAAGAGATTTGGTGACAAAAATAGGTAATAGTATAAAAAATAAAACTAAAAATGAACCAAAAAACAAAAGTAAAAGTCTTAATAATAGGAGGAAGAAAAATGTCAGATTTGGAAAAAGCCATAGATGGAGATAAAGAGGCATTTAGTAGAGTAATAATAAAGAACAAAGAAGCAATGTATAAAACAGCAATTATAATATTAAGAAACGAAGATGATGCTTATGATGCATTACAAAATGCATTAATAAAAATGTATAAAAACATAAGCAATTTAGAGAATAAAGAAGCTTTTAATGCTTGGAGTAGGAGAATAATTATAAATTGTTGTTATGACTTAATAAACAAAAACAAAAAGGTAATAGATATAACATCAAGATTAACTGAGAATTATGAAGAGACAACAGAGGATATATATGATTGTGAGGATACACTTGTACAAATTTTAGAGCAAATAAAACCAGAATTAAGGCTTACAGTAACATTATACTATTACAATGATTTATCTATTAAGGAAATTGCACAAGTATTACAAATACCAGAAGGAACAGTAAAATCAAGGCTGGCGGTAGCAAGAGAAAAATTATATGAGATTTTGATAAAAGAAAGGAGGGAGATAAATGATAAGTGATGAAGAAAAAGACTTATATATAAAATCTAAAATTAAAGATGGCAATATACCACCAAAGATTAATGATTTATTTGAAAATTCATTAAAAATAATTGAAGAAAAAGGGGAGAAAAATATGGAGGAAAATATTGAAAATAATAAGCAAGAACCAAAGAAAAAGAGAAAAGCTTTAAGAGCTATAATATCTATTGCAGCTTGTGCAGTAATAGCATTAAGTGGAGGAAATATATATGCAACAACTAAAGGATATGACAATGTGTTCTTTATGATAAAAGAATGGATAATGCAATCTACAGAAACAGATGATAAAGATAAAATATTATCAGATAGAGATATAACAATATCATATCAACCAATACAAATAACAGACAATATTTGTGTATTAATATCTAAAATGCAAATAAAAGATGGTAAAGCAAACATAGCATTATCTGTTAAAAGAAGTGATGTAGAAAATGATGATGGATTACCATTAAAATATAAAGTATATAATATGAAAAAAGACATTTTATGCGAGCAAACTAGCGAAGAAGATAGTACATCAAAGGTCGCAATTTATGAAGATAATTTAATTTTAGAAAACTATTCAGAACAAGATACTGTTCTAGATTTAGAAATATATAAATCAAATGGAGAATTAATAACCACATTATATATAGACTTAGAAAATAAGGAAATTAATGTTATAGGATCAGGAAAATATTTAGAACAAATTTCTGAGATAGAGCTTAAAAAATTCTTAGAGGAAATAACAGAACTACCTCCTGCAGGAAAAAAATATAATAAAGTAAACTGCATAGACATTCCTAACATATCATATAGCAATGGCAATTACACAGTAACATACACATATTGTTTCTTGGTAAGTGATTCATTGTTTGAAATAAAAGATATTAACAAAGTAGAGATATATCAAAATACAATAGTAATAAAATTAAAAGAAAATGAAGAAAGTCAAGAATTTGAAAAGGTATCTATTGGCGAGCCAATAATAATTCAAAAAGTAGAAATAGAAGAAGGAGGTATTACCGTAGTTTATGGAGATGTAAATTGTGATGGGATAGTAAATAATGACGATGTAGATTATTTATTAAAACATTTAGCAAATTGGCAAGGATATGAACTAACAGAGCAAGGATGGGTTAATGCAGATGTAAATATAAGTGGAAAAATAGATGCTACAGATGTTTTAATAATACAAAGACATTTAGCAAACTTAGAAGGATATGAAACATTGCCATATGTTGAAAAAGCAACATTATATGGAGACGCGAATTGCGATGGAGTGGTAAATAATGCAGATGTGGAATATATACAAAAATATGTACTACAAGTATATGAATTAACAGAACAAGGAAGACTAAATGCAGACGTAAATCTAGATGAAAAGGTAGATAGTATAGATGCTTTAATAATATTAAGACATTTAGAAAATATAGTGGGATATGAAACATTACCATATGTTAAAGAAGCAACATTGTATGGAGACGCAAATTGCGATGGAGTGGTAAATAATGCAGATGTGGAATATATACAAAAATATGTACTACAAGTATATGAATTAACAGAACAAGGAAGACTAAATGCAGACGTAAATCTAGATGAAAAGGTAGATAGTATAGATGCTTTAATAATATTAAGACATTTAGAAAATATAGTAGGGTATGAAACATTACCATATGTTAAAGAAGAAACATTATATGGAGACGCGAATTGTGATGGCAAAGTAAATAATGAAGACATAGAATGTTTACAAAAATATATATTGCAAGGATATGAACTAACAGAACAAGGAAGAATAAATGCAGATGTAAATATAAGTGGAAAAATAGACGCGACAGATGTTTTAATAATACAAAGACATTTAGCAAATATAGAAGGATATGAAACATTGCCACATAAATAATAATAAAAAAATCTCTAAACTGATTTGAGTTTAGAGGTTTTTTGTGCTCAAAATTAGCAATTGCAAGGCATAAGAAGCAAAATGTTAACTAAAAGTGACAAAATTCCAATTAAAGTTGCTTGAAAATTATAGGATAAAATAGTAAAATAAAATCATAATAAATTGCCATACACAAAAAGCATAACATAAGTAAGGGAATGAATAAATTAATAAAATATATTTATGAATTATATGATTTATAAATATAAGAAGGAGTAAAAAATGAAATTTGAAGAAAAATTAATGAAATTAAGAAAGGAAAAAGGATGGTCACAAGAAGAGTTGGCCGAAAAACTTAATGTGACAAGACAAACAATATCAAAATGGGAATTAGGGCAAACTGTGCCAGATATGTATAACCTAACAAAAATTGCAGAGGTTTTTGGAACAACAGTTAGTGAATTATATTATGAAAAAGAAAACACAGAAGATGTAAATAATCTAACAGAAAAAGATAATAAAGGAACAAATAAAATAATTATAATAGTAATAGTAGCAATATTAGCAATTATACTTATATTAGTAGGCATAGGAGCAATGGCAAAAGGTAAAATATTTAATATATTTGGTAATATATTAGAAACGTCCAAAGAAAAGCAAAATTATGCATCTGGACTATTTAATGATGTATATGAGCAAGCTAATAATACAATTGGTAATATTATGCAACAAATGTTTAATTCTGACTTAGAACATTATTATGGAGAAGTAAGAGGAACATCTGTAAAGAATTTAATTGACGATATTGCGAAGTCAAATGGAGAAAATCCTAATAAAGTTATTACTTTAAAATATAATGATATAGAAACATCAAATACACAAGAAATTAGAAATGTAAAAGATAAAATAAATAGTGACAAAGTATATGAAGTTTCTTATGAATATGATGGAGAAGGATATATAAATAAAGCTATAATATCAAAAGAAAAGTTATCAGAAACAGCAATAAACTCATTTAACAGAACTTTTAAAAATTTATATTATGGAAGTAAAGATGGATTTTTTATGAGTCAATTTATAGACGAAGTTATAAAGTCAAATGAAGAAAATCCAGATCATATTATTACTGTAAATTATAATGGTGTAGAAACAAGTAATCCAAATGAACTTAGAAATATGAAAAAACAATTTGAAAATAGAACAACATATGAGATTTTTTATGAGTATGACGCAAATGGTCTTATAAACAAAGCTAATGTTACAAGATAGAAAGTTTCCTTAAAAATTGAAGGATAAAAAATAAAATATTGAAATTAATTAAAATTAAATTAGAATTGTTAAAAAAGTATGTATAAAAAATGTACATACTTTTTAATTGTATGGAAAAGAGCTTTATATGTTTTGGTAATTTTTATAATACTTTACCAATATATTAGTATAAAAACAATATAGAGGTGAAGAAAAAATGAATAATTTGCTAAAAACCACACTAATAGGATTATTTTTTGGAACGTTTGGAACTACAATAGGTGGAATAATTGGGGTAACTGTTAAGAATACATCTAAAAAGTTTTTAAGCTTTATACTAGCATTTGCATCAGGACTTATGATTTCAATAGTATGTTTTGACTTAATACCAGAAGCATTTAATTTAACAGGAATATTAAATGTGTTTATAGGAATAGTATTAGGAATAATCGTGATGATTATTTGTGATGTACTAGTAGATAGAAAATTTAATATAAAACATAAAAATAAGAATTCATTACTAAAAACAGGAATAATAGTAAGCATAGGCCTAGCACTGCATAATTTCCCAGAAGGATTAGCAATTGGATCTGGATTGGAGGCTTCAATAAAATTAGGTTTATCATTAGCAATAGCGATATGTTTCCATGATATACCAGAAGGAATATCAATGGCAGTACCTATGAAAAATGGAGGAATGAACTCTATAAAAGTTGTATTTTATGTAGTATTATCTGGAGTTACAACAGGGATAGGGGCATTTTTTGGAGCATTAGTAGGCTCTATATCACAAACAATAATAGCAATATGTTTAGCATTTGCAGCTGGTGCAATGATATATATAGTATCAGGAGAGTTAACTCCAGAATCAAATAAGCTATATAATGGAAGGATGACAGCAGTTGGTAACATTTGTGGATTATTATTGGGAATATTAGTATTAAATATTACTTAAAATGTTGAAAAACAAAAATAACAAATGGTATAATAGTGCTACTAAAGAAGAAAAGGAAAGTGATGAAATGTGAAGATAATGTTTGTATGTACAGGAAATACATGCAGAAGTGCTATGGCACATCATATGTTAGAAAAAATGGTAGAAGATAAAAAAGATATAGAAGTGTATTCTTGCGGAATATATGCAGATAGTGGAGAGCCCTCAACATATAATGCAATAGAAATAATGAAAGAATATGGCATAGACATGAAAAATCATAGAGCATCTAATATTAAAGAAACTAATATAGAACAAATGGATTTAATACTATGTGCAACAGTATCACACAAACAACTAGTATTAAATATGTATCCAGATTTAGTAGGAAAAGTATATACAATAAAAGAATATGTGGGTATAGGCAAAGAAGGACGAAACATGGATATAAAAGACCCATGGGGATGTAGTACCGAAGCATATAAACAATGTGCAGAAGAAATAAAGCAGTGCATGTCACTTTTGGGACGTTCCTTTTTGTGACATTTTGTCACTTCGGGGACACACCTTGTTAGAAATAAAAGAAAAATGAAATAGTAGCGAAGGAGAAAAAATGCAAGATTTAATAGAAGGATTAAATAACAAACAAAAAGAAGCAGTGCTAGCAACAGAAGGACCATGCCTAGTTATAGCAGGAGCTGGAAGCGGAAAAACTAAGGTTTTAACACATAAAATAGCATATTTGCTTTCAGAAAAAAATGTTAAGCCATGGAACATATTAGCAATTACGTTTACAAATAAAGCAGCAAATGAAATGAAACAAAGAGTAGAAAAATTAGTAGGGGAAGCATCACAAGAAATGTGGCTTGGAACCTTCCACTCTATTTGTGTGCGAATATTAAGAAGATTTATAGATAGAATAGGCTTTGATTCTACTTTTTTAATTTTTGATACAACAGATCAAAGAACTTTAATTAAAGAGTGCATTAAATCAATAGGACTGGATGACAAATTATTTACAGATAGGGGAGTTTTATCTGAAATAAGCAATGGAAAAAATGATATGTTAGAGCCAAAAGCATATCAAATAAAATATGCAGGTGATTTTAGAAAAGAAAAAATTGGTGAAGTATATGAATTATACCAAAAGAAGTTAAAAGAAAATAATGCACTAGATTTTGACGATATTATAAATTATACGATAAAAATATTAACGGAAAATCCAGATGTTTTAGAATATTATACAGAAAAATTTAAATACGTATTAGTAGATGAATATCAAGATACAAATAAGGCACAGTTTATGTTAGTATCTATATTAGCTTCAAAATACGGAAATATAACAGTTGTAGGCGATAACGACCAGTGCCTTATTGGAGAAACACCTATAATTACTAGCAGAGGGATAAAAAAAATACAAGATATTGAAAACGGCGAAAAAATAATATGTGCAGCAGGAAATGGAACGGTCACAGAAGGAGTAATTGAAGAGAAGTTAAAAAGAGAATATAAAGGGAAAGTAATAAAAGTAATAACAGAAAATGCACATAAAATAATAGGAACGGGCAATCATATAATATTTGCAAGATTAAAACCAAATTATAACCATTACTATGTATATTTGATGTATAAAATGGGAATGGGGTATAGAATAGGACAAACAAAAGGGGTAAGAGAGGATGAATGTGATAAAATATGGCTTTTAAGAGTATGTGACACCCTAGAAGAAGCAAGGTATTATGAAGCATATTACTCATATTATTATGGAATACCAATGCTTGTATTTCATGTTAACGGAAGAGAGCTACAATGGCAACAAAAAAGTATCGAGAAATTATATAATAATATAGACACAAGTAGTAGAGCTAAAAAATTAATGAGAGATATGGAAATATATGAAGAATATCCTTCTTTTGTACCACAAGCATCAATAAGAGGGGATACACAAAGAAAAATATTGAATATTGCATATTTTGCTGGTAAAGGAAAACGACAAGGACCACGTAGTCATAGAATATATATAAATTCGTCAGATGAGAAACTAAAAGATAAATTAGAAAAGGAAGGCTTTAATATACGAAAAGGTAAGGCTACAACATGGAGGATAGAGACAGAGCGAGCAAAATATAACGATGCATATAAGCTAGTTGAACATATAAAAACAATAGATGAAGATATTATAGTGTCTAATAAAATAAAACTTTTAGAAGGAGAATTTTTTCAATTTATGCCACTATCACATGTGAAGCCAAACATGGAAGTTGTTATATATGAAGATGGCATGCTAAAAAAAGATATAGTGAAAGATGTGACGATAGAACAATACGAGGGATATGTATATGACATAAATGTACCAGAATATAGACACTATTTTGCGGACGGAATATGTGTACATAATTGTATATATGGATTCAGAGGTTCGGATATTGCTAATATATTGAACTTTGAAAAAGATTTTCCAGGCAGTAAAATTGTAAAATTAGAGCAGAATTATAGATGCACAGGAAATATATTAAAAGCAGCAAATGCAGTTATAAAAAACAATGAAAACAAGTACGACAAAAAATTGTGGACAGAAAACGAAGAAGGAAAATTGCCTTGTATTTATAGAGCAGAAGATGAATATGATGAAGCCACATATATAGTGAAACAAATAAATAGGCTAAAAATGGAGGAATATTTAAAATTATCTGACTTTGTGGTCTTATATAGAATGAATTCACAATCAAGAGCAATAGAAGATATCTTTAGAAGAGAAAATATTCCATATAAAATTATAGGTGGACTAAAATTCTATGAAAGAAAAGAAATAAAAGATATAATTGCATACTTAAGATTAATATTCAATACATCAGATAATTTATCTTTAAAAAGAATAATAAATGAGCCCAAAAGAGGCATAGGAAAGACAAGCCTTGATAATGTACAAGAAATATCTGATAAAACTGGTACATCTATGTATGAAATAATAAAAAATGCAGAGCAATATGGGTTAAACAGAGTAAAGGCAAATAGCATTGAGTTTGTACAAGTAATAGAAGAATTAAGAAAACAAGTAAATGAAGTTTCTATATCTGAATTAATAAAACTAACACTAAATAAAACAGGATATGTGAAAGCACTAGAAAATGAAAACACAGTTGAAGCAGAGAGTAGAATACAAAACTTAGAGGAGTTTTTGACTGTAGCAATAGAATTTGAAGAGCAAATGGCAGAAAATACATTGGCAGAGTTTTTAGAGAGTATAAGCTTAACAAGTGACATAGATGACATGGAGGAGAGCGAAGACACCGTTACTTTAATGACACTACATAGTGCAAAAGGGCTAGAGTTCCCAGTAGTATTTTTAGTTGGAATGGAAGAGGGAATATTCCCAGGTTACAAATCTATTGGAGAGCTTAAAGAATTAGAAGAGGAGAGACGTCTATTTTATGTTGGAATAACAAGAGCAATGCAATTTCTATTTTTAACATGTGCCCAAAGAAGAACAATATTTGGTTCAACAAGTTATAATCAAATGTCAAGATTTCTGAAAGAAATACCAAAAGATTTATTAGATGGATATGATGAAATAGATAGCAACGACAACAATTCTTTTAAAGATTCTAATTATGGATGGGAATATGGTACAAATTACGCTGGCAAGGTTAAAACATATAAATTTGACAATATAGAGAAAATGCCAGAGTCAAAAGTGAGAGCAGAGGCATTTCAATTTAGAACAGCAGAAAGTTTCTTAAATTCTTTAAATAACAAAGCCAAAGAAAAACAAGTAGATATAAGTAAATACAAAGAAGGGCAGAGAATATATCACAAAAAGTTTGGAGAAGGAACAATAGACAAAATAGAAGAAGAAGGAGAGGACTATAAATTAGATATAAACTTCGATAAAGTGGGGCATAAGAGATTAATGGCGAAATTTGCAGAACTAGAAATAATAGAATAAGAAAATTAAAAATGAATAATAAAATGTGTACAAAAAACATAATTTATTATTCATTTTTTAATTAATAAAGAAATGTTTTTAATAATATGTAAATTTAAGGACTGTCCCCAAAGTGACAAAATGTCACAAAAAGGAACGTCCCCAAAGTGACAATTATTGTTGTAATTCTGTTTTTACTGTTTGAATTTCTGTTACAGTTGCTGGCTGCGCTGGTTTATAATATCCTTTAGCTTGTGCTATCTTGAATAATTCATATTGAAAACTTTCATCATTGTTGCGTATTTGTTGTATAGTTTGTCTTAATTGCATATTTTCTGCTTCAGAAATAACACCTTGGTATGTTGTAAGTTCTGATTTTACCCCATTTAAAATATCATTCACCATTGTTTTTTCATCCATTTTTTTATTCCTCCTATCCATTTAAAAATGACATCAATTTTTGTTTAGTGTTTAATGCATCTTGAGCAGACTTAGTAAAAATTTGCTTAATTTGTGGGTCAACGGCTTGTGATGCATATGTGTTTAACTTTTGATAAGACGTTTCATGAGCACCTATGAGATGTCTTAAATTTTGTAGTTCTACTTGACTTAAATTTGGCATATTTATCCTCCTTCTATATAAGTAATATAAAATTATTATGAACAAAAAAAATATAATTTATACAATGAGGATACTAAAAAATGAAAGAAAAACCACTTTAAAATGAGAAAAATAAAGCAAAACTTTACGGAAATAAGATAAACGGAAAATTTAAGGTATAATAATTATTGAAAATAAAAGAAAAGTAGTATAAAATATTACAGAATAAAATGATAGGAGAGTGTTTATTATTAACATATTAAAGAACATTGCTATATATTCAAGAAAAACTATAAAAATAATTATATTAATAGTTTTAGCTACTATTTTTATAGGAAGTATAGTGTTTTTTTACTATAAACCAACATATGCAGTAACATTAAATGGAGAATTTGTAGGCTATACAGAAAGTAAAAGCGAATTACAAAAAAAGATAAACCAATATATAAATGCAGATGATCAAGCAAATGTGGCATTCGTTCAAGTAGATCAAATGCCAGAGTATAGATTATGCCTTTTAAAAAAAGATATAACTTCTAATGATGAAGAAATTTATGCTAAAACTACAGAAAATGGAACTGCATATTATAAATATTATGCAATAACAGATGATAAAAGTGAAAAAGCCTATGTAGCAACTTTTAAAGAAGCAGAACAAGTCATAGAAGGTTTAAAAGAAAAAGATAGTGATAACAAAGAAAAAGTAGGAATTGTTGAAAAATATGAAACAGATTTAAAAGAGTTTACAGATGTAGAAAAGTGTATTGCAAATTTATATGTAGAACCACCACCACAAATAGTTTATGCAAGTACATCAGGATATGCATCTGGCAATTCTAATGCTAAAGTAGATATAGGTATAAATCTGATTAAGCCAATATCAGGAGTAATAACTTCAAGATTTGGACCAAGAGCGAGAAATAATCATGGAGGATTAGATATAGGTGCAGATGCTGGAACACCTATAAAAGCTGCTGCTTCGGGCACAGTAGTAACTTCTGGATGGTTGGATGACTATGGTTATATAGTAGTATTATCACATGGAAATGGAGTACAAACAGCATATGCACATTGCAGTCAATTATTAGTATCAACTGGTGAACAAGTATCTCAAGGAGAAGTAATTGCAAAAGTAGGTTCAACAGGTAGGTCAACAGGAAACCATTTACATTTTGAAGTAAGAGTAGATGGAATAAGATATGACCCACAAAATTATGTGTATTAAAACAATAAAAAGGATGTTAAATAAATTTTAACATCCTTTTATTATTGTATGTGAAAAGTTATTGCTGTATTGGGTTACTATTCTCATTTGCTAAGTGTTTATAAAATGCAATATTAGCAAATTCAATATAAGGCATTAACCAAAGCATACCTATTCCAAAAGTTAGAATCGCTAAAATTGCCCAACCAATAAAACTTAATTGTAATAGAAACAATTTACAACGGTTTCCTTTCATTAATTTCTTAGATTCATTAACAGCAACTATAGGAGTAATTTCAGGGTTTTCTATGGCAATTACGTTTGAAAAACTGTAGTAGTAAGTCTGAGTTGCAAGCCATATTATAGAGGCAATGTAAGCTATAATTGCAATTATTATTAAAGTCAAAAATGTGGTTTTGTTAGCAAGAAGAGTTGAGCTAAAAAACGTAGCAGTACCAATGCCTATAATAAGAAAAATAACAAGCATACACACAATAAATGGTATAATTAGCTTAATAAAAATGTTTAAAGCTATTTTCCAAGCCTTTACAAAGTTAGTAAAACCCAAAGTAAAGAAGTCAAAAGGATTTGTCTCTTTACCATTATAAAGGTTTACAAATGACATTAGAAGTCCAAAAGATATTGGAACATTTATAACAGTAACAGCAAGTGAAAAAGTTAATTTAAGTGAGTCAGGCAAACGATTTTGTATAATATTAATAATAAATGTTATAAACATATATGCAAGTGTTATACAAGCAGCTTTTCCCCACTTCCCAGACAATTTTTCGCGAGCTGTTGCTCTAAACTTAGATAAAGTCATATAAAAATCTCCTTTCATTTTTGATAATATTATGATATATTAATTATATGCAAAAATCAAGTACTACATAGGGAAAAAAATCGAAAAATGTAAGTGAAAGGATAAATAGTAAATGAATAAAATTATAAAAAATATAGCAGAAGAATTAGGCATAAAAGAAGAACAAGTTAATAATACTGTAAAATTAATTGATGAGGGAAATACAATTCCCTTTATAGCACGTTATAGAAAGGAGGCAACAGGAGGGTTAAGTGATGAAATACTTAGAGATTTAGATGAAAGGCTAAAATATTTAAGAAATTTGGAAGAAAGAAAACAAGAAGTTATAAAATCAATAGATAGTCAAGGTAAACTTACTGATGAAATTGTAGAGGCTTTAGAAAATGCAAAAACACTTTCAGAAGTTGAAGATATCTATAGACCATATAAGCAAAAAAAGAAAACTAGAGCTACGGTAGCCAAAGCAAAAGGTTTAGATCCACTAGCGCAAATAATATTTGAACAACAAGATAAAAGAAATATAGAAGAAATAGCAAAAGAATTTGTAGATGAAGAAAAAGGTGTTTTGACTGTAGAAGAAGCAATTCAAGGAGCAAAAGATATAATTGCAGAAAATATATCAGACAATGCAAATTATAGAAAACAAATAAAAAGAATGTGCTACAAAGATGGAATAATAACTGTAAAAGGAGCAACAGACGAAAAATCTACATATGAAATGTACTATAATTTTAATGAAAAGGTAAATAGAATACCAAGCCATAGAATTTTAGCTATAAATCGTGGTGAAAAAGAGGAATACCTAAAGGTTAAAATAGAAAAACCAGAAGATTATATTTTAGAAATGATTAATAAAGATATTATAAAAGGCGCTACACAATATACTAAAATTTTAGAAGAAACAATAGAAGATAGTTTTAAAAGATTAATAGAGCCATCTATAGAAAGAGAAATACGTTCTGATTTAACTGGAAAAGCAGAAACACAGGCTATAAAGGTATTTGGAAAAAATGCGAAACAATTATTATTAGCAGCTCCACTAAAAGGGTTAACAGTAATGGGATTTGACCCAGCATATAGAACAGGATGCAAAATTGCAGTAATAGACGAAACAGGTAAATTGCTTGCAACAACAACTGTATATCCAACAGAGCCACAAAATGATGTAGAAGGTGCAAAAAAGGAATTAATAGCATTAATAAAAAAATATAATATTAATATTATAGCAATAGGAAATGGAACTGCTTCAAGAGAATCAGAAAATTTTGTATCGGAAATGATAAAAGAAATAGATGGAAATATACACTATGCTATAGTAAGTGAGGCTGGAGCATCAGTATATTCAGCTTCAAAACTTGCGACAGAAGAATATCCGGACATAAATGTATCATTAAGAGGGGCAATTTCAATAGCAAGAAGGTTACAAGACCCACTAGCAGAGCTTGTAAAAATAGATCCTAAATCAATAGGAGTAGGACAATATCAACATGATGTAGATCAAAAAAAATTATCAGAAAGCTTAACAGGTGTAGTAGAGGATGCAGTTAATAAAGTAGGTGTGGATGTAAATACTGCAACGCCATCATTATTATCTTATGTATCAGGAATTAATAAAACCATAGCAAATAATATAGTTAAATATAGAGATGAAAATGGAAAAATAAAGGAAAGAAAAGAACTATTAAATATTCCAAAATTAGGGAAAGTAGCTTTTGAACAATGTGCAGGGTTTATGAGAGTCTTTAATGGAAAAAATCCATTAGAAATAACAGCAGTTCATCCAGAAAGTTATGAAGTAGCTGAAAAGTTATTAAATAATATTGGATTTAAAAAGGAAAATCTATTAGATAAAGAAAAATTAATTATAATAAAAAATAAATTAGCAGAAATAAAAATAGAAGAAATGGCAAAACAATTAAATATAGGTGAAATAACTTTAAAAGATATAATACAAGAACTTTCAAAGCCAGGAAGGGATCCAAGGGAAGATATGCCAAAGCCAGTATTAAGAGCAGATGTATTAAAGTTTGAGGATTTAAAAGAAGGAATGGTATTAACAGGAACTGTAAGAAATGTAACAGATTTTGGAGCATTTGTAGATATAGGAGTAAAACATGATGGATTAGTACACATATCACAATTAAGTGACAGTTTTGTAAAAAATCCTTCAGATGTAGTATCAGTTGGAGATATAGTAAAAGTAAAAATAATAGGTATAGATGCAGAAAGACAAAAAGCTCAATTATCAATGAAAATTTAGAAATTAAATGTTACATAGAAAAAAAGAAATTGTTATTATATAACAATTTCTTTTTTGTATTATTTATATTGTGCTTGAATTTTTTCAATTTCATTATAATTATTATTCAAAATATCTAAAAAAGTTTTAGCTATTTTAGGATCAAATTGTGTTCCAGCACATCTTTCTATTTCAGATTTAACTACCTCTAAAGGTAAGGCATTTCTATATGTTCTTTTAGATGTCATTGCGTCAAATGTATCTGCAACAGCAGCGATTCTAGCAAAATATGGAATATCTTCACCAGCTAATTGAGAAGGATATCCTTTTCCATCAAATCTTTCGTGATGGTGCTTTACAATAGGTATAATATCCTGGAATACTTTTGCATTACACAAGATATGTGCACCAATAGAAGGGTGATTTTTGATTTCTGAGTATTCATCATCAGTAAGCTTAGACTCCTTAAGTAATATACTATCTGGAATGCCTATTTTACCAATATCATGAAATAATCCACCTATTTTTAAAGTGTTAATCTCAGAGTCGGATAAACCAAGATGTTTGCCAATTAAAACTGAGTATGCGGAAACTCTATCAGAATGACCTCTAGTGTATGGGTCTTTTGCTTCAACCGTAAATCTAAGAGTTTCTACCATATCTAAATATGCTTTTTCTAAACTATCATATGCATCAGATAATTCATCATTTATACGGTTTATTTCATTTAATTGCTCAACAGATTTTATAGCGGCTTCAACTAACAAAAGCAATTGATCAAATTTATCACTTTTTTCACAATAGCATTGAATATCTAATTTTCTTATTGTCTCTAAAGGAGGTGCTAAATCCTTATGACCAGTTAGTAATAAGATATATAATTCTTTATTGAACTTTCTAACTTCTTCTACAACCTTATCACCATGAATAGGTGTCATCATAAAGTCCAAAAGCATTAAGTCGAAATGCTCGTTTTTAACACGTTCAATGGCTTGAACGGGATCAGTAATTCCGACAAAATTATATCCATTTCTAATTAGTAGAACAGATAAAGAATCTAATACGCCTTTATCATCATCAACTGCAATTATTTTATAACCTGTAGTGGTATTAGATTGAATGTGTTTTCTCATAATATCACCTCTATATTAATACATAATATATTATAAAGTGGGGAAAAAATCAATAAAAAAGTAAAAAAAAAATCAAAAAAACTGTAATAAAAGTAAAATTTTACTTACATTACAGTTTAAATTTAACTACTGTGGTAAAATTATATTAAATATTGTTCCTTTACCTTTTTCAGTTGAATATGTAATATCTCCATTAAAATGAGCACGAATATTTGAATATGACATAAATAAACCAATACCTGTTCCATCTTTACCTTTAGTTGTTATCATCTCTTTAAATAGTTTTTCTTGTACTTCTTCAGGAAGACCACCAGCATAATCTTTAATTGAAACAATAACATTATTTTTTTCTTGGGTAATAATTAAATCAATATCTTGGTTTGGCTTGCCGTTATATGCTTGAATAGCATTTGAAATCATGTTATTTACTACTTGAACTAAACCATTTATATTACCATGCAACACAAGTGATTTATCAACTTCAAGCTTTACATTTAAAGTAATTAAAGCTTTTTTCAATTCGTGTTTCATAAGAATATCTACTCTTTTAGTTAGTTCATCAACTGTAAAAGAATCTACTGTATCTTCAGATAATGCAACTGCTTGTCCTTTTACAGCAGTAATAATATCTGACATATATTCCAAATATGATTTTATTTTAGAAATCCAGTCTTTCATATCACTTGCAATTGCTAGATGATCTTCAACTGTTACATCTTTATCAACTATAGATTCTTCATATTCTTTAATTAAATCAGTAAGACCCTCTGTAGCACCCGAAATTGACATTATAGGAGATTTTAGGTTATGTGCAATACCTCCAATTAATTGACCTAATGATGCTAAACGTTCTCTTTCTACTAAGATGTCTTGATTATCTTTAAGAGCTTTCATATCTAATTTGTGTTGAGTTATATCTTTAAATAGTATTAATATACCCAAAGAAACATCTTTATTAAAAATTGAATTTATTTCTATTGTAAAATATTTATTCAAGTTTTTAAAATGCTGTTCAAATACTATAGTTTCAGTTGATTTTTTTACCGTATCTAAAGCTTTTTGTAATTTGTTAACATTCATTTCATACTTTTTATGAGTTTTCAAAAAATTTATTACATTTTGCCCTCTTATTTCACTAGCTGTTAGACCAAAGGTTTTTAAAAATGTGGCATTAAAGTCAGTTATTAAAAAGCTCTCATCTAATACAAGATAACTATCTGATATCCTATTTACAATAGTTTGTAAAGCTATTGGGGCAACCCCTAAAAAATTAAATTTAAATATAGCAAATGTAAAGCATAACATTGTAAAAGCAAAAGATATTGGAGTAATATATACTGTCATAGGTATAATTTTTAAAGTACCTAAAATGTTTGTTATTAAAGGAACACTTACACCTAATATAATTAATAATGATTGTTTAGAGAAAAAACCAGAGCTTGCAATAGTAGCCTTTAGCATGTATATAATACCAATAAAAAGTAAAACATAAGAATATATATTGTGAACAGTCATGTAAGGACCAGGGACTCCAAGAGAAATGTTAGTAGAATATATTATATAAAATAAATGATGAAAGTCATTAGTCCATAATATTATTAGGGATAAAATCGGGATTAATGTAAATAATAAATAATATTTATTAAATTTTAATTTGTTTTTACCCAATATTAATCCTGTAAGAAAAACGCAAACTGGTAGAAAGCAAGTTCCTATGTATATAAAGTTTTCAAAGTAGATAGCAGGTACACTGAATAAACTTGTAAAAATAGTCTGTAAGATTACCCCAAGACATATTATAAATACGCAAGTTAAATCTAAAATAAATATTACTCTTAATTGACTAAGATTTTTTTTATGGAAAGTATATATAATTAAAAATATTATATATATAAGAGAGATAACTAAGAGTATAAAAGGTAGTGTAAAAATTTTTGCCATTTGCATTCCTCCAAATTTTTAATTTATAAATTTTATCTTTTTAAAATAATTAATACATTTTACAATATAATTAATATCTATTGCATTCCATTCAAATCCAATCTTATTTAAATATTGAATTGTAAATGAAGCATCTAATTTTATTCTAGAAGTATATACAAGGTTTTTATGAGAGTCTAAATCTTGTACAATGCCAGAAATTAAGTGTTTATTTTCATCATCAGCAAGTATTCCAGTTATAATGTAGGACATCATTTTGTTAGAAACAGGAAGCATTTCAATATTTAATGTGGATAATGCAGATTGAAAATCTGGTATTGATAATAACTTAGGGTTATAAATATGAAATACATTACAAGGACTATTATATTGTAATATCTTTAGTATAGAATTTGCACATAAATCTACAGGAGTAAATTCTATAGAATGTGATAATGAATATTTTGGAAAAGCGCCAATTTCTATAAATGACTTTATTCTCCTAGCAAATGCATTATCATCAAAATTCTTTTGAAATACACCATCAGAATATCTATTTGTTACATTTCCTACTCTTAATATTTGAGCATCTAAACCATCTTCAATTGCCTCTAATACAAGAATTTCAGCTTTATATTTTGTAATAGCATAAATTCCTTTAATATTTTGCCCAACATATAAATCTTTTTCAGTAAAATTTTGAGAATTTGTTTCGCTAATATTTGAAGTCATAGTATCTTTCTCTCCAAAACCAGAAATACTAATTGTAGATATATGAATTAGCCTTTTATTGTTTTGCTTACAAAAATCCACTACATTTTTAGTACCAGTAACATTAATATCTTCAAATAATTTTTTTAATCCAAAGTGTTTAACTAGAGCACCAGCATTAACTACAACATTTATGTTTTGTGCTATTTCTTTATAATCAGCTTCTGATAATCCGATATTGGTTTTTACAATATCGCCAGCAATTACTTTTATTCTGCTTTCATATTTCTTTATATTATCTCCAAAATAAAATTTTAGTCTAGCCATAAGTCTATCTTTAGGAGATTCTCCGTCTTTAGGCCTAATTAAACAATATGATATACCAGTTTCTTGTTCTAGGAATGAATACAAAATATGAGCTCCCAAATATCCTGTAGCACCGATTAACAAAATATTTCCTACATTATATTTTTCAATCTTATTTAAATTATTAATATTATTTCTAGATAAAAGGTCATTTATTAGTGTATAGTCATAGTTACTCATAAAGTTTTCTACTGGACTTGGAAGTTTTTGCGAAAGCTGTCTGACTGTAGGATAATTAAATATATCAGCATATTCTAATTCTAGTCCATATTTTAAAGCTTCAATTTGCATATTTATTGCTAAAATAGAATCTCCACCAATATCAAAGAAATTATCATTAACATCAATATTATCAATTTTAAGTAAATTTTTCCATATTTGTAATAGTTTTTCTTCATTTGAATCTAATGTTGCAATATTTACATGAGGGGAGCTAACCATTTTATGAGTTTCAGGTAATGGTAGAGCTTTTCTATCTATTTTTCTATTTATTGTATATGGCATAGTTTCTAGTTTCATAACATATGTAGGTACCATATATTGAGGTAAGAATTTACGTAAAGTTTCTTTAACAGTAGTTTCACTAATATCAGTATCAGCAACATAATAAGCACATAAAAATTCTTGATTATCTAATACTATTTTATTAACTATAGCTGAAGTAACACCATCCATTTTTAAAATTTCATTTTCAATTTCACTTAATTCTATACGCAAGCCTCTTAATTTTACTTGATTATCTATTCTACCTAAACATTGAACTTTGCCATCAAATGTCCAGCGACCAATATCACCAGATTTATATATTTTGCCAGGACCGAAAGGATTTTTTAAAAATTTTTCTGCTGTCATTTCTGCTTTGCCAATATATCCATCTCCTACCTGAATACCACCTATATATATTTCACCAATTACGCCAATAGGTACTTGTTTCATATTTTTATCCAAGATATAAATTTGTGTATTTAGTATAGGGGGACCAATAGTTATTTCTTTCTCTCCATTTAAATTTTGAACATTTGAAAGTATAGTAATTTCACTAGGACCATATATATTATATATTGTTATATCATCTGCTAAAGCACGCAAATCTTGTACAAACTTTTCAGGTAATGGTTCTCCACCAAATACCATATTTTTTACTCTTGCCAATGCTGTATCTGGTTCTCTATTATCATAATTAATTTTCATTAAGCTTGGTGTTACAGTCATTACATCAACATCATATTTTTTGATTAGTGCATCTAAAAGTTTAGGATTTCTATGTTCTGCATTATTTGCCATAACAACTCGTAATCCGTGTGTTAGAGAAACAATTATCTCATAAACAAATATATCAAAAGGTGTAGAGGTTACAGAAGCAATAGCATGTTTATTTCCTTCTTTTAGATAATCTAATACTCTTGTCATAGCCTGAACCATATTAGACATACCAATTTGATTTAACATTACGCCCTTTGGTGTGCCGGTAGAACCAGAGGTATATATAATATATGATAAGTCCGTTTCTTTAACTTGTACATCTGGATTATGTGTGTTTTTACTATAAATTTTAGAATTGTCCAAATCTATTTCAATAGAGTTCTTAATTTGAGAAACTTTATCTTTTAATGATTTTTGGATTAATACACGCTCTATCTTACTATCATTAATGTAATATTCTGTTCTTTCTATAGGATATGTTGGATCAATATTTAAAAATGCAGCACCAGCTTTTAAAATTGCTATCATACATACAATAGTCTCTAATGAACGATTAGTCATAATTGCAACAATATCATTAGGCTTTACGCCTTTTTCAATTAAGTGATGAGCTAAACTATTAGCTTTTTCATTAAGTTCTTTGTAAGTTAAAAATTTATCATCACAGATAACAGCAATGTCATCTGCATGTAGAACAGCTTGTTCTTCAAATATTTTTGAAACAGGAGCTCTATTAATAGGACCATTAGTATCATTAAATTTGTTTAATAATAATTGTTCCTTAGGTGTTATTATATTAATATCATCAATTTTACAATGTACATTATTTAATAATTGTTCTAGTACAAACATATAATGGGCTATAAAACTATTAATAGTTTCCTCTTTAAATATATCTGTTCTATATTCAATATTAATATTATTACTTTGTGGCTCTATTTCTAATGTAATATTGAATTTTGCCGTATTTGTATTAACGGGAATTATTTTATAGTTTTTATTATTTTGTTGACTTTGATATGTTAAAACAATATCAAATAAAGGATTTTTTGAATTATCTACTGGAACTTGTAATTTTTTTACAAGTAAATCATAAGGGTATGATTGATTTTCCAAATCTTCGGCAACAATTTTCTTTAATTTTTGTAAAAAAGTATAGACAGTTTTATTTGTTGGAACTTTAGCCCTAATTGCAATATTATTTACAAACATTCCTATTATATCTTTAGTTTCTGGAATAGTTCTATTTGCTACAGGAGAGCCTATTACAATATCTGGTTGACCAGTGTATTTATATAAAGTTATAAACAGTGAAGTTAAAAACACAATATATGGTGATACTTGCATTTCTTTAGCAAAATTATTTACTTTATCGAAAAGAGTAGGTTCAATAGTATTATATATTTTATTTCCAATATACCCTCTGTTTGCAGGTAAGGTATAGTCATATGGTAGATTTAAAGATTCAAAATCAAAATTTTTAAATCTATTTAACCAATATTTCTCAGACTTTTTAATAGTATCACTCTTAAAAAACTCTTTTTCGTATACAGAGTAATCCTTATATTCTAAAGGTAATTTATTTAAAGAATGTTGGTTATATGCATTAAAGAAATCTCTTATTAGAATTTCTAAAGAAACACCATCCATAATTATATGATGTGAATCCAATAATAATAACGTTTTTTTATTATCTATATAGCATAAAGAAACTCTTAATAGTGGAGCTTTTTCTAAATCAAAAGGTTTAGAAAAAGTTTTTAAAATATCATCAATATCTTTTTCTGTATTATAAGATATGTCAACATTAAAATTTACAGTATCTAGTATTTGTTGTTTTATTTCTTCTCCATCAGATACAAATATTGTTCTAAAGCTACTTTGGTTTTGAATAATTTTTTTGAATGCTTGTTCAACTTTTTCCTTATCTAATAAAGCATCTATTAATATTGCACCAGGAGCATTATATACTAAATTGTTATTACCTATTAATTTACAAGCATAATAGATTCGTCTTTGAGCTGAAGACATAGGCAAGCAATTAAGTTGTGTTTTAGGTATTGGCAAAATAGAAGAAGATTCAATGTTAAATGAAGTCCTATCATCAATAATTTTGCATATATATTTTATAGTATCCGCATCAAAAATCTCTTTAGCAGAAATTGTAACATGGAAATTTTCTTCAACAAAAGAAGTTAGACTTATAGCAAGCAAAGAATCTCCTCCTAATTCAAAGAAATTTTTATTCATATCAATTTTTTTTGAATCTAGTTTTAATAAATTTATTAAAAATGATTGAATGTTATTTTCAGTTTCTGTTGATGCATATTCAATATTAGTACGACAAGCATTAAACTGATCTAATTTTTTCATTAATCTATTTGTATCAAGCTTTCCGTTTCTATTTGAAGGAATTTCAGCTATTCTAATTATTTGAGATGGAATCATATAGTAAGGTAGAAAATTTTTTAAATAATTACGTAATTTGACCATATCTATATCATTATTGCTTATAACAAATGATATAATCTTTTTATCAGGTGATACTATAGTAACACAGTTTTTTATGTATTCCACATTTAATAACAAAGAGGTTATCTCTTCCAATTCTATTCTAAATCCATTAAGTTTTACCTGATTATCTTCTCTACCAACATATTGAATATTACCATTTGGTAAATAATATCCAATATCTCCAGTTTTGTAAACAAAATCATTGATGCTTTTAATAAACTTAAACTTTTCTTTAGTTTGTTCCGATGAATCTAAATATCCATCAGATAAGCAGTCACCAGATACGCAAATTTCACCGAGGAGTATTTAAGGGTTGTATGTTTTCATCTTTAGATAATATATATGCTTTACAATTTGCCATAGGTTGACCTATAGGAATGACAAATCTTTCAATGTCATTTATTTCATTATACATAGTAGAGATACAACATATTGTAGCTTCAGTTGGACCATATCCGTTATGTATCTTCATATTAGAATTTAGAAGTAAGAACTTATTTAATGTAATATTATATATACTTTGTACTCCTACTAATAGTTTGTTTAAAGACACAGCCTGTGAAACAGATAAATGTTCAGCTATAGTTTCTAAAATGGTAGGAGGAATAAATGCAAATGTTAAGTTATTTTGTATAATATATTCAGATATAGATTTAGGATTATAAATACTAGAATCATCTAGTAAATATAAGGAAGCACCACAAAGTAATGGTATAAAAATTTCTTGCATACATGCATCAAAAGATATATTAGCAATGCTTAAACATCTATCATTATTATTAATAGTGTTTTCAAATCTACTTTGAATTCCAAAAACATGATTTACTAAAGCTCTATTACTAATACTAACAGCCTTAGGTTTACCAGTAGTACCAGAGGTATATATTATATAAGCTAATTCTGAAGAGGCACCTTTAGGTAAAACAATTTGAAAATCAATATCTAAAAAATTAAAATCTTCAATATCTAATTTTTCTACAGAACTGGTAATGTTGTGTAGGAGTGAATGTTCAGTAATTATCATAGGTGACTTACTATTTTCAATCATATATGTAATCCTGCTTTGAGGATATTCAGAAGAAAGAGGTAAAATAATATTATTACTTTTTAGTATTCCCAATATTGATATAATATAGAATATGGATTTATGCATGTAGACTGCTACAAATGTATTCTTAATATTATTTTTTATCAAATATCTTGCTAGCTGATTAGCTTTTTCATTTAGTTCTTTATAAGTTAAAGATTTGCCCTCAAATACTACAGCAATATTATCAGGAACTTTATTTACTTGTTCTTCAAACAATTCAATAATAGTTTTATCTCTAGGGTAATCAGAAGCAGTATCATTAAATTCATACAATAATTGGTGCTTTTCTTTTTCAGTAACAATATCAATATCGTTAAGCAAAATATTATTGTTAGCTAATATTTGTTCTATAATATGACAAATACGAGCATGAATATCAGAAATATCCTTCTTAGAATATTTTGAGGTTTTGTAGTCATAAAGTATATTTAAACTGCCAGTATTATTATAATCAGTAACGTGAATTTGTAAATCATCGGCAGAATTTCCATTGAAAATCCAATGGGTTTCACAATCAATATCCTTGTTTTGAGTATCTGTAATTTGATAAGATAAGACTATATTATATAAATTAGGAACAGTTGAATCAACTTTTCTAATATCTTCTAATATGTTTTGATAAGGGTATTTTTGATGCCTTAACATAGACATACAATTTTGAGCAATAGTTTTAGAAAAATCAATAAAACTAGAATTATTTGGAATACTAATTCTTAATGGAATTGTACTAACAAACATACCGCTGGTTTGTTTGTCAGCAAAATTAAGCCTATTTAAGATAGGTGTGCCTATGACGAAATCATCCAAATTTGACACTCTACCAATATAAATTGAAAAAATAGATACTAAGAAATTATAAATAGAAATTCTATTGTCCTTACAAAAAATAGATATTTGTTCTATAACATCTCTAGAAATGTTATATGATTGTCTATCAGCAATAGATGATATCTTTGATGAGATTTTTTTAATACTACCTGGAATAGTAGCAGTTTCAGGAACAGTTTCATATACTGTGTCCCAATATTTTTTGTCATTTTCGCAAGCAGGACTAGATAAATAAGCTTGTTCTTTCTCTATAAAATCAGAATATGAGTATTTATATTGAATTGGGTTAGTCGAATTTGTTAAATTTAAATATTCTTGAACAATTTGCTTACAAAATAGGCCAACAGTCCAAGAGTCTGATATAATGTGATGTATAATTAAAACTGTAGCTGCTGTGTTATCAGAAAATTTAAAAATTTTACAGTTAAAAAGGTTGTTGCTTTCAAATGCAAAAGGTGTTTGACACATTTGCTCTTCAATAGGGTATAATTGAGATAAACTATTAAGTTCAATAATCTCAGGAATATATTGTTCTTGAGAATCGGTGAAAAACTGAATGATATTTTCACCTTCAATTTTAAAGTTTAATTTAAAAATATCAACATTGGCAATAACATTTGCAACTGCTTGCTGAAGCACAGAAATATCCATAGGGCATTTAAAATAAACACTACCGCCAACATTATTTATAGAAGTACCACTGTAATATTTTTCAATATTCCAAATATTTTTCTGTGGATTTGTTAAGTTATAGACTTTTTTGTCCATAAGATTATCCCTCCATCGTTAAAATTTACTCCATTGTACAATAAAATACAAAAAAAGCAAAGTTATATATATTAAAAAGCAAAAATGGTGTATTTTCGACAAAAATTGACAAACATCTTTATTTGAAAAATTTTTAGCCTAAACTATTAAAATTATATATTAAAAAATGGAAAAAAGCAAGAAAATGTTGGAGAAATCTACCTAATTCAAAAAATATATAAATTAGAACAAAATATTGATTTTTTAAAAAAATATTATAAAATGTAATAGTAAACAATTATGAAAGTGGGGAGAAAAATGCTAAAGAAAGCATTCAAACATTTTTTAACAATAACAAAACATAAAATATATGTATTTAAGCTAAGTATAAAAGCGGGTATTCCAATAAGAGGATTTTTTCACGATTTCTCAAAATACTCTTTTACAGAATTTTGGGAATCAGCTAAATATTATACAGATGGGAAAAAAAGTCCAATAACAAATTGCAAGCAACAACAAGGATATTCAAAAGCTTGGTTGCACCACAAAGGAAGAAATAAGCATCACCATGAATATTGGTATGATTATGAAACTAAAGATGAGGTACCAGTTATACCATATAAATACACGGTAGAAATGATATGTGACCAACTTGCAGCAGGAATGACATACAATGGAAAAGACTGGGAAAAAGATACACAATTAAAATATTGGAGAAATATAGAAAATAGAAGAAAAATAAATCCGCAAATTGCCAATATGCTAGACGAAGTATATGTACAAGTAAGTCAAAAAGGAATAGATGAGGTCATAAATAAAAAGCATCTAAAAGAATTATACAAAAAATATTGTGAATAATAAAAAAGTCGGCAGTAAAGCCAACTTTTTTTATCTAAAAATATTTCATTCCAATTTTAATGGCATTATTAGCAATAATTAACTGACCGTTTTCAAGCAGTTTGCTGATAAACACTTTAGAATTATTAACAAATTTAGCAAATTCTATAATAGCAGAATTAAACTTTTGTATATCAGAATAATTAATATTAATACTGTCAAAAACAATATAATATTCTTCTTTATATAGATATAATAAAATATTTTGTGCTACTTTATAGCTTAAAGATAAATTATGACTTTCTAAAAATGTAATAAAATTACAGAAATCTTCAAAGGAGGCAAATTTATAAATAGCATATTTAGCATTTGTTTTGATATTTTTTCTCTTTGCAGAAATCTTTTTATGTATGTTTTTAGTTTCAGGAATTACTCTTGTAACTGTAACAATAAACTCTCCGTTCGCCATAGCTAAAGCTTCGATTCTTACTGGGCAGTCTTTTACTTCAAAACCGATTTCTTCTTCAGCCTCTTCCAAAATGTCTAAAAACAAATCCTGCTTTTCCAAAGAGTTAGACATAAAAGTATGAAAATCAATATTTTTATCTTTCAAATCTTGTGATGTTAAAATTATTCTTATTTTATTTTCACCGAGTTTTTCAAACTTCATTATATATCCTCCAAACATTATTACTACATATAATATTATAAATTTTAAAAATTGTGCTAATGTTTACTATAGCACAAAGTAAATAAAAATAAAAGGGTAAACAGTAAAATATTAGTATTTAAAATTATTATAGCATATATACAATTAAAGTTAAATGATAAAAAAATGGAAAATTTAAATTTTAAATTTTTAAAGTAAATGATATTGATCTTGTGAAAAATATTTGGTAAAATTTAATTATAGACACAAGTATTTTCAATAAAACTAGTGAATAAGTTTGTAAGAGCTGTTCAATACGATGGATATGGAAATACTGGAGTTATTAAAAAAACCTATGTCACCATTACAAAACAACCATATTGGGGACCATTAAATAATGGTACTGGAGCATGGGGATGGAACTATAGACTTATTGAGACAAAAAGTTACACATATACATCGTGGAATGGAAACGGAGGAATAAGCAACCCTAATTATAATGGGTATTGGAAGTACAACTTTAAATAAATAAGAAAGGTAAGAGACTCCTTAATTTAAGGAGTCTCTTCAAAATTGAATAATAATATTATTTTGCTCAAAATATTTATTAAAAAGATTATATTGCTTTTGATATTCCTCAGTAGATATCTCTTTAGAACTTATAAGTTCTCTTTGATATATTTGATTATTAACTAAATAGTCCTTAAATTTTTCAAAGGTATAAGTGCCATCAGTTTTTTTATTTAAACAATAAACATAATATTGCTGATTATCTATTGTTTCATACATATAATAAACAATATTATCAGGACTTTCAAATTTTAGTATTCTTTCGTCAGAATCATAGTAATAATTAATATTAAGAGATGATGAATAATTTATATATATTAAGTTACCGGTATTAAATAGAGGCATTGTAATTTGAAAATTAGATGGTCTAATATGTGAATCTAAACTAATATAGCCACAAAAGTCCAAATCTAACAAAGAAAAAATATTACTATAATTTATTTCTTTATCTAATGATTCATATAATATTTTACTAATAGGTTTATGATTATTATCTGAAACAATAACAGAAAAATATTTTTTATCATTAAATTCAAGTGGGGTTATATTATAATATGACTTTTCTGAATTAGATGTATCATTATTATAAGTAATGTTCGAAGTTATAATTGTACTGTCATCTTCATAATGAAAGTCATATTTGTATAAAATTGTATTATCTTTTGAAACTGCAATTAAATTTGATAATTCCAAAAATCTTTTAGCGTTGTCATATTTAATTTTAATATAATTACCATAATTATCTACAACTTCAGTTATTTTATTATCTTTATCAAAAGTATAATTTAAATTATATTCTTTTTCTTGAAATGAGCCATCTTCTAATTGAAATTTGTATTTATAATGAAGTAAATTTCCAAAATTATCAAATTGTTCTTCAAATATTTCATTAGGATTTCTAAATCTACCTTGTTCGTTTGTTGAATATAATGTAGTATTTTTATTATTATGCATAATACATACTATTAATGTAATCAATAATAGTATTATAATTACTGATATTATAATTAATTTATTTTTTTTCATAGGTGCCTCCTTATATGTAAATTATTATAGTGAAATTGTCATAAAGAGTCAATGCTAATATGGATAATAAATTTTTAAAAAAGATTAAACAATTTTGACGAATTAAAAAAGTAAAATCTATTTAGAAAAAGTAAGTTCTAGTTACCGATTAAAAGCTATTTAAAATGGAAAATTTATTTTTATTTATTATAAATATTGAAAAAAAAACGTATAACGTATATAATACTATAGAACAAATGAAAAAAATGGGAGGAATGGAACAGTATATGGCAACTAAAAATAAAAATGTATGGATATTGCTATTATTTATATTATGTGGATTGGTATTAGGTGGATTTTTAGGAGAGCTTGCCTCAAAGGTGGACTTTTTGTGGTGGGTATCATATGGTGAAGAATTTGGACTATCAACACCAGTAACATTAGATTTAAATATTATAAAGCTTACAATAGGTTGTATGTTCAAAATAAATATATCATCTATTATAGGATTAATATTAGCAATATATATATATAGAAAAGTTTAATTTATTCTAAAGTATTTAGCGGGGGCGGGAAGGACTATATTATGAAAATTAAAGAAATCCCCCAATCGGAAAGACCTTATGAGAAGTTAGAAATGTATGGTGCACAAGCACTTTCTAATGCAGAGTTATTGGCTATAATAATAAAAAACGGAACAAAAGAAGAGAGCAGTGTTATGTTAGCACAAAAAATACTTTCTATGCAAAAAAGTACACAAGACAGTTTAAGATTTTTACAAGACATATCTATAAAAGAATTTATGAGTATAAAAGGGATTGGCAAGGTTAAAGCAATACAACTTTTAGCTGTATGCGAATTAACAAAAAGAATTTCAAGGCCAATTAAAAATTTTAATGTACAAATAAAATCTCCCCAAGATGTAGCAGATTTATTAATAAATGAATTGAAATATGAAAAAAGAGAAATAGTAAAAGTATTAATGCTTAATGTTAAAAATAATATATTAAAGATACAAGATATAGCTCTAGGTGGGACAAGTTTCGCTGTTTTTGAAATAAAAGATGTATTAAAAGAGGCAATAAAAATAGGAGCGCCAAAGATAATTTTAGTACATAACCATCCGAGCGGAGATCCAACGCCAAGTCATGATGATATAGAATTAACGCAAAAGCTAGAACAGGTATCAAAAATGTTAGAAATAGAACTACTAGATCATGTAGTAATAGGAGATGGAAAGTATAAAAGCATATTTTCAATGCTTAATAAAAATAAGGGTAATTTGAATTAGCCCAAGATGGAGGATTTATGAACTTTTTTAATTTTGTTTCAAAAGATATAGGAATTGATTTAGGAACAGCAAATATATTGGTAACACTGAAGGGGAAAGGAATAATATTAAATGAACCATCAGTAGTAGCAATAGATAGAAAAACAGGTGCAATACTTGCAACTGGTTATGAAGCAAAAGAAATGTTGCGGAAGAACACCTGGAGAAATAAAAGCTGTTAGACCAATGAAAGATGGTGTAATAGCAGATTTTACAGCAACGCAACTAATGCTAAAAAATATAATGCAAAAAATAGTCCAAAGACATAACTTAGGGAGACCAAGAGTTGTAGTAGGTGTACCATCTGGAATTACAGAAGTTGAAGAAAGAGCAGTAGAGGAATCTATATTACAAGCAGGAGCAAAAGAGGTTTATTTAATAGAAGAACCGATGGCAGCAGCTATAGGTGCTAATTTAGATGTGGCAGAGCCAAGTGGAAGCATAATTGTAGATATCGGAGGAGGAACTACAGAAGTTGCAGTCATTTCTCTAGGAGGTATTGTAGTAAGCAATTCACTAAGAATTGCAGGAGACGAATTAGATGAAGATATAGTAAATTATATAAAAAAAGAAATGAATTTAGCAATAGGGAATACTACAGCAGAACAAATAAAAGTAGAAATAGGTTGCGCTATGCCACTTATGACAGAAACTAGTATGCAGGTAAGTGGAAGAGACTTGGGTACAGGTTTACCTGAAACAGTAACAGTAACATCTACGCAAGTAGAAGAAGCAATGAGAGAATCTATAGACAAAATAATAGATATAGTAAAACAAACTTTAGAGCAAACTCCACCAGAGTTGGCATCAGATATAATGGAAAAGGGGATTGTATTAGCAGGAGGCGGAGCACTAATTAAAAATTTTGACAAATTATTGTCAATAAGAACAGAAATGCCAGTATATGTAACAGAAGATCCACTAGAATGTGTAGTTAAAGGTACAGGCAAAACAATAGAAGATTTAGAAAGACTGAAATCTGTTTTAATAAACTCTAGAAGAAAAAGATAAAGTGACTGGAGGACTTAAATGTATAAAAACAAAAAAGGTGGAATAGTTGGAATTATAATAACAATTATTATATTAATAATTATAGTTTCATTAACAAATGTGGAAATAAATAAAGTATCTAAAGTAGAAAACATTTTTAGTGCTGTAGTTATGCCAATACAAAATAGCCTAGTATATTTAAAAAACAAAATAAAAGGTAATGACAGTTTTTTTCAAAATATAGATAAATTAAAAGCAGAAAATGAAGAATTAAAACAAAAAAATAGTGAGTTAGAACAAAAATTAAGAGAATTTGAAATTGTTAAATCTGAGAATGAAACTCTAAAAGAATATGTCAATTTAAAAGAAAAATACAATAATTATGAAAGTATACCATCATATGTTATAAATAAGGAGATAAGTAATTTTGGAAGTACTATTATAATAAATGTTGGGAAAAAAGATGGAGTAGAACCTAATATGACAGTTATTTCAGACAAAGGATTAGTAGGTTATATTATATCAACAACTAATACTACGGCAAAAGTTCAAACGATAATAGATACTGCAACAGCAGTAAGTGCAACAATTAGTACTTCAAGAGATAGTATTCTAGTAAGAGGCACACTTGATGCAAATTATACACTAAAAGCAACATATATACCAACAGATGCAAAACTTTTACAAGGAGATATTATAGAAACATCTGGAATTGGAGGAATATATCCAAAGGGAATTAAGATAGGAACAATTAAAGAAATAATTAATACAAAAAATATAACGGATAGATATGCAATAATAGAAACCGCAGTTGATTTTTCAAAATTGGAGACCGTTTTAGTAATAAAATAAAGGAGGATTACTTGAAAAAAATATTATCAATTATAGCTATAACAATAGTTTTTTTTGTAATATATTTTTTACAAATAAACTTATTTAACTGGTTTAATATATATGGAATTTCTCCAAATTTATTTATAATATTTATATTGTTTATAGGACTTTTTATAGGTAAAAAAATAGGATTTGCTTTTGGAATAATATTTGGATTATACATAGACATTATAAATGGAAAAATATTAGGACAAACAGCTATTATGCTAGGAATAGTTGGACTATTAGGCGAATATTTAGATAAAAGTTTTTCTAAAGAAAGTAGAATTACACTAATGCTTATGGTAGCAAGTACTACAATAATATATGAAATAGGTATATATTTAATAAGTATTATTAGCTTAGGAGTTAATATAGAAATATTATCTTTTATCAAAATATTGTTAATAGAGATTATATATAATACAATTATTACGATAATTATATATCCTTTAATACAAATGGCAGGAGTAGAATTGGAAAATACATTTAAACAGCAAAAAATAAGAAGCAGATATTTTTAAATAGAGGTTGGAGGTTAAGAAATAGAATATAAATATTAGACATATAACCACAAACATCTAACTTTTAGTATTCAATAAAGAAAGGAACAATGATGAATAATGATAATAGAAGCTCTAACTTAAGATATAATATTATTACCATCCTTGTATATATAGTTGGGATTGTCTTAATTGTTCAGCTTTTTAACTTACAAATAGTAAATGGTAAAGAATATAGGGAAACTTCCAATACAAGGTTAAGTAGAGAAACAGTAGTTAAAGCAGCTAGGGGGTCAATAAAAGACAGAACAGGTAATTTACTTGTAACAACGAAGATGGGATTTAATGTAGACTTATATAAAACAAAAATAGATACAGCAACATTAAATAAAACTATATTAAATACAATAAGAATATTGGAAAGCAATAAAGATAAATACATAAATAATTTACCAATAAAAGTAAATCCATTTGAATTTGAAAATCAAGATGAGGAAACACAAAAAAAATGGAAAAAAGGAAATGACATTAACGAAAATGCAACAGCAGAAGAATGTTTCTATTCCTTGAAAAAAGAATACAAAATAGAACAGGAAGATATTTCAGAAGCATACAAAATAATGGTGGTTAGATATGAAATAGCTAGAAATGGATATAGTAGCATAAGACCAGTAACTATAGCAAAAGATGTAAGTAGAGCAAGTGCTGTAAAATTAGGAGAACAAAGTATATATTTTCCAGGAATATCAGCAACTACTGAGCCACTAGTATCATATCCATCGGGTAGTTTGGCATCACACATATTAGGATATGTAGGTAATATAACACAAGCCGAATTGGATGGAAGAGAAGATACATATGGAATAAATGATGTAATAGGTAAAGTCGGAATACAATATGTGTTTGAGGAATACTTAAGGGGACAAAATGGAATAAAACAATTAGATATGTCTGTAGATGGAAATATAACAGACGAATATATAACAAAAGAAGCTGTTGCAGGTTCAGATGTAATATTAACAATAGATGCTAATTTACAAGCAACAACGGAAAAAGCTTTAGCAAACAATATTAAAAAAATTGCAAGTGGCGGATTTTCTAAAACAAGCGAAGCAAAAGCTGGAGCAGCAGTAGTTATGAATGTAAAAACTGGTGAAATATTGGCAATGGCAAGCTATCCAGATTATGAACCAGAGCTTTTTGTAAATGGAATTAGCCAGAAAAAGCTAGATGAATATAACAAAGGAGACAACATATTTAATAGGGCAATAAGTGGAGTTTATGCACCGGGTTCAACATTCAAAATGATTACGGCAATAGCAGGATTAGAGACAGGAGCAATAACACCAACAGAAAAAATAAATGATGTAGGAGTATACAAAAAAGCACATGAACCAGCATGCTGGATATGGAATAGCTATGGAATGACTCATGGCTGGTTGAATGTTACAGATGCAATAATACATTCATGCAATTATTTCTTTTATGAAGTAGGATATAGAGTAACAATAGATAATATAGCAAAATATGCAAAATATTATGGATTGGGGCAAAAAACAAATGTAGAATTACCAATGGAGGAAGAAGGAGTTGTAGCAACAAGAGATAAAGCAAAAGAAAGAGGAGACGAGTGGCAAATAGGAGAGACTCTCTCGGCAGCAATAGGACAAAGCTATAATTCTTATACACCAATACAAATGGCTAAATATATTAGTATGCTTGCAAATGGAGGAAAGCCAATAGATGTAAGCATAGTAAAATCTGTAATAGACGTAAATGGAAATCAAATTTCAAAAGAAGAAATAACTAAATTTGTAAATGCAAAACTGGGATTAGAAAAACAGGAAAAAGAAGACCTAAATATAAAAAAGGAGAACTTAGAAGCAATATTAAAAGGAATGAAAGGTGTTACAAGTGAAGAAGGAGGAACTGCATATAGTACATTTGCTGATTTCAATATTGAGCTAGGAGGAAAAACAGGTTCAGCGCAAACAGACGTAAATGGAAAAGTAAATGGATGGTTTGTGGGATTTGCACCATATGATGAACCAGAAGTTGCAGTAGTAGTATTAGTAGAAAATGCAGGCTCAGGTTCATATACAGCAGAGGTTGCTAGAGATATATTACAAGAATATTTCGGAATGAATATGGAGAAAGTAGAGGAAAATTTAACAGCATTACCAAGTTCAGAAATTCAAAATTAGAAAGGAATTGAAGTAAAAATGGGAGTAAAAGACTGTATTAATGTAACACTAAAGAAAAATGAAGTGACAATAAAAATAGACATAGGGGCAGAGCACAAAAATGTAATAGCAAACCTTAAAAAGAAATTACCAGAATTAAAAAAACTATACAAAGAAGATAAAACACCAATATTAGTAAAAGGAAAAATATTGTCAACTCGAGAAAAAAGAGAAATAAAAGCATTAATACAAGATTCTATTGAAGTAGAAGTGAAATTTGAAGGAAATAAAGCTCTGGGGTTATATGGAATACAGGAAACTTACTGTAGAGAAATATGCACATCAGAAACCAAGTTTCATAAAGGATCTCTAAGATCAGGACAAAAAATAGAGTTTGAAGGCAGTTTAGTAATTTTAGGAGATGTAAACGGAGGAGCAGAGGTTGTTGCAGGAGAAAATGTAGTTGTTCTAGGAACGCTTAGGGGACTAGCACATGCAGGGGCTAATGGCAACAAATCTGCAATAATAGCAGCCAACTCAATAGAAGCTTTACAGATAAGAATAGCAAATATAATTAAAGAAATAGAAAAAGATGAAAAGGACACACTAAAAACATATGCATATATTGGGCAAGAAGACAAAATAATCATGGAATAAGAAGTGTCAGGGGGTTCATCAGTGTCAGTGGGGACGGGGATTTTTGACAATGTTTTTGTCAAAAATCCTCGTCCCCACTGACAAACTCACTGTCAACTAACTCAAAAGTAGTAATATAAGTGCAATAAACAAATATTGGTCATCTACTTTTTCATTGTACAAAAAGAATAGTAATCCCATTAATAATACATCATCAGAATGTAACTTTAGTCCAAAAATTTCAAAAAGCGTGTCATCACTTTTGTTCTCTACTTTTTTATCTTCTTTACACTTACTAGAATTATTTTTATTTGAAACAGTACTATTTTTAATAGAATTGTTACTATAACCTGTATATCCGTAGTAGTAAGAAGGGTATCTTCTTCTAAAAAAAGGATAAAAAGGATAATTATACATCATTTTTCTTGTCACCGCCTAAAGGGTTTATAGCTTCAAAAACTTTACCCATACTAAAAATTTTTATGTACTGGTCAACTTTAGATTTTCTACTTTCTCTTAAATATGGTTTTAAAGATTTTAAAAGATTAGCCCTAGGGTCATTTTTCTGTTTATTCATTGAATCTACAATATTTTTCATTTTCAAAATTGTATCAAAATCTATGCTAGAAGTGTCAGTATCAGAAGAGTTAGAATTTTGGCTATTAGAATTAGAAAAATTATTCATCATATTTTTAATATCATCAGGGAACTCATTATTTTTAAGCATACCACTTAACTTGCTCATAATATCTGACATATCATCACTCATTACACTCACACTCCTTAATTTACTATTCACCAAGACAATTGTTTATAATATGCAAAATAAATAGAAAACAATTATAATAATATAATACTAACTTTCAGTATTCTTTTTAATCTCGTTTATAATTGTTTCTTTATCTTTTGAATTCAAAATTTTACTTGCCTTTGCAAGACCTTCTTCTAGATCTTTTTTATCCATTTTAGACAAAATAGACATCAATTTAGCCATATCCATGTTATTATTCATAAAATCACCCCTATTAAATATATGATTTAAATACTATAATATTATATTCATAAAATAAAAAAATGTTACACTATGATGTATTAAATGCTACTTTGCTAGGGAAATAGCACTATTAACAATTGATATAATGAAGGAGTGTCCCTAAAGTGACAAATTGTCACAAAAAGGAACGTCCCCAAAGTGACATTTGTAATATAAATTTAATATAAAGTTTCTAAAACAAAGTTCCGTAAATGAAGAGGCTAAAATGCAAAAGGACAGAGTGAAAAATATGTTGAAAAATAAATAAAAAATGCTAAAATAGATATAAATATTTAATAAAAGTAGAAATATAGTATTAATTATACATAAAGAGTTAAGAAAAAAGCATAAAAAGCTTGAAAAATAGACTGAATTTAGGTATAATAAAACTATAGTGTATTAATATGGGAAACCATAAATTATATAAAATTTAAATCTTTATTTAGGAGGTTTTTATGAAAAGGATTACAAAAAAAGTTTTAGCATCAATTCTTACATTTACAATCGCTTTTGCACAGCTATCGACATTAGGAATGTATGGAATAGCTTATGCAACTGAAATAAGAGATACTTCAACAAGTAACTCGAATGTAGAATTTGATGTTTATTTTGCAAATGAAGAACGTGAAATAGTATCAGATGTAAATGCAGAAGATATGATAATGTATCTAAATATTAAAGTAAAAGAAGCTGGCTATTTAAAAAATGGAATAGTTAGTTTTTCTAGTGCAAACTTTAATATAAAAGAAAACGTCGAAAACGAATACATACAAGAGACTAAGGAAGACAAAATATATTTAAAACAACTAGATACAAATTCAAATATATTAATAGAACTTCCTATAACTGCAAAAAAAGATAATATTATAGCAGTTAGCAATTTTACACAAGAAAGCAAGGTACAATTTAATGCAACATATGTAAATTCAAATGGAAAAGAAGTAGCAGTAGAGAAAGAACATACTGTTAAATTATTATGGAATGGAGAAGCAAAGATAGTTGCAGAAGCAACTGTTAATAAATATGTTCCATATAAATTGGGAGAAGAATATGGAATTGTTTTGCAATATAATATAAAAACAGGATTAGAAAATAACAACTTACCAATAAAAACTACAGAGTTAAAAGTAAAAATTCCACAAATAAATGAAAAAAATCCAACAAATATAAGAGTACTAGCTAATAATACAAAAGCAACAAATGGAAAAACAGATGGAATAGACTTCTTACAAGATAATTGGAACTATGATGCTGAAGAAAAAACAGTAAGTATAAAAGTAGAAAATATACCAACAGATGGAAATATTTCTTGGGCAAAAAAGTGTACAGATGAATATTTAGTAACATTTGTATATGAGGGTAAAGAAATATATGATTATGCAAATGCAACAGAAAAAATAGAGTTAAATGCAGACTTTGCAGTTAAAATAGAGGCATATAATAATGTGGAAACAATTAGAGAACAAGAATTTGCAGGAAAATTAGAAATTACAGAAAAGGTAAATGACATTGTAGACTTTAATTTAGTATGCACAAAAGAAATAAGCAAAGGATATATATATGCTAATTATGATGCAAAAGAAAAAATAGAAACACCTTATACTGTAAAATATACTGCAAACATAGCATATGCAGATTTAATTAATGTAATAGAGATTACACAAGAAAATGACAATTATAAAAATTCAGAAGCAGAATACAGCACAATTGTTTCTAACAAAAATGATGTTTATACAAAACAAATAAGCATCCCTGCAAATGTATTTGACAAAATATTAGGAACTGAAGGATATATAGATATATTAAATGAAGAAAAAGTAGCAACAATTAATAGCGAAAACTTAAAAGATAATGCCTATATACTAGACTGTTCAGCATTAGACATAAATAAGTTAAAATTAAAAACAAGTGCACCAATAACAGAAGGCACATTAGTTATATATGTAGAAAAAGCTGTAAAAGGACAAATAGGCTACAACAAAGAAGAAATGAAAGATTTTGAAGAAATAAGCACAAGTATATTAGGAAAAACAGAATTAGCAGAGCAAGAAAAACAAGGAACAATTAAATTAATAGAACCAGTATCAAAAGCAGAGTTAACAATTAGCAAACAAAACTTATCTACAGTAACAGTAAACGAAAATGTAGAAATAAGAACAATTTTAGATACATCAAGCATAAAAAATAGTTTATTTAAAAATCCAACAGTAAAATTAGTATTTCCAGAATATTTTACAAAAATAGAAGTGGCAGATGCAAAATTACTATTTGAAGATGAACTAAAATTAAAAGAAAATAAATGGTCAACTGAAAATGGAAAAAGAATATTAACTTTAACTTTTGAAGGAATACAAACAAAATATAGTTCAGAAGCAACAACAAAAGGGGCTACTATATCAATAGTAGCAGATATAACACTTAATACATTAACACCAGCTAAAAGCGATAAAATAGTAATGTATTATACAAATGAAAACACAAATTTATATGAACAAATAGAAAATGGGGTTGGAGTTTCAGAAGTAGGAATTAAATATATTGCACCAACAGGACTAGTAGCTGCCAGCGGAATTTCAAATTATGCAGAAGATGAAAAAGATATTTTATCAATATCAAATGAAAAACAAGTAGGAAAAATAGCAGTAGGAGCAGAAGCAAAAACAGCTACAATTAAAGGACTTATTATAAATAACAATAATAATAGTATTTCAAACACAGTAGTTTTAGGAAGACTACCATTTAAAGGAAATAAACAAATTGATACAACTACAGATTTAGAAACTACATTTGATGTGGCATTAAGAACTAAAATAACACTAACAGGAGTAGCAAAAGAAAATATAAAAATATATTACTCAGAAAATGGAGAAGCAACAAAAGACTTAGAAGAAGCAACAAATGCTTGGACATTAGAAATGGAAAATTTAGAAAAAGCTAAATCATATTTAATAGTATTAGAAAATACAGAGATAGATTCTGGAAAAACAGTAGAATTTACATATGATGTAGAAATTCCAGCAAACCTAGCTTATAATAACAATGCATACACTACATATAAAGTATATTACGATAATAACGAAGAATTAGGAACTTCAGCAGAAACTAAACTTTCATCATTAGTAGGGATATCAACAGGAGAAGGACCAAAACTAAAAGTAACATTAAGTTCAAATATGCCAGAAGGTTCAGAAGTTAGAGAAGGACAAATTGTAAGATTTACAGCAACAGTTGAAAATATTGGAGAAAAAACAGCAGAAGACGTAGTACTAAACATAGAAGCACCAGAAAACACAACACATGTGGAATATAATTTTCTATATAATGTTTTTGAGCCAGTAGTGGAAAAAACAAAGCAAATAAAATTAGGAAACATTGAATCAGGTAAAACTATACAAAAAACATATGAATTAAAAATAAATAAATTGGAAGAAATAGCAGAGCCTATAGAAATAACAAACAAAGTAAAAGTAGCAGGAACAACTTCTAATGAATATAAATTAAAAATTACAAAAGGATATTTACAAGTTGAAACATATACAGATTTACAAGAAGAACAATTTGTTAGAGTTGGAAGTGTAATTAAGTTTAAAACTAAAATAACAGCTGAACAAGATTTATCAAATGTTGTATTAAAATTGAATATACCAGTAGGAACCTCTCTTGTGGAAATCGAGGGTGAAGAAAATACACAAATTATAGAAAATGAATTAACATATAATCTAGGAGATTTATCAGCAGAAGAATTTAAATATGTAATATTTATATTAAAAGTAAATGATGTGACCGAGGCAATTAATGTATTACCAAAAGTTAGTGCAGATAATATACCAGAACATTATTCAAATATATTTACATATTATGGAGAAACAATAGAATTAGAAATAGAACAAAAAGCAAAAAAAGGGCAAAAACAAACTGTTAAAGAAGGAGAAAATATAGAATATATTGTTAGTATAAGTAATATAGGAAAAATAAATTCTTCTAACAATAATGTAGAAATACTAATTCCAGAAGGTATTAAACTAATAAATGCTACTTATAAATATAATGATAAAGAATATACAGAAGAGTCAACATATAAAAATAAATTAACAATACTAATAGATACACTTAAACCAGAAGAAAAAATTGATATTGAAGTTAAATTAGTAGCTAAAGAATTAAAGGAACAACAAGAAAAAGAAATAATAATAGAACCTGCAACATTAACAGCAACATCAGTTAATCAAATACAAGCTACAAATAAATTAAAATTTTATGTTCAACCTTCAATAGAAGAAAGAAGATATAAAATAACAGGTACAGCATGGCTAGATGAAAACAAAAATGGAATAAGAGAAGAAACAGAAACATTATTATCAAATATGCAAGTAATGTTAGTATATAAAGAAACAGGAGCAATAGTAACAGATACAGATACATATATGACAAAAAAAGTAACAACAGATGAAAATGGAAAATATGAATTCCTTAACTTAGAAAAAGGCGAATATTTAGTAGTATTTTTATATGATACAGAAAAATACATCATAACAGAATATAATACACAAGGTGTAGATGAAAGCATAAATTCAGATGCAATAGAGTTTGAAATGGAGCTAGAAGGGAAAATGCAAAAAGTGGCAATATCTGATGTTATAAAAGTAGAAGACACAAATATAAGAGATATAGACATAGGATTATGCATAGCAGAAAAATTTGACCTAAAATTAGATAAATATATAAATAAAATAACTTTAACAACACCTACAATAGGAACACAAGTATATAACAAAAATAACGAAAAACTATCAAAAGTAGAAGTATTAAACAAAAATGTAGGACAAAGTAGTTTTGTAGTAGAATATAAAATAGTTGTTACAAATGAAGGTAGTGCAGCAGGATATGTTAAAAAGGTAGTGGATTACTTACCAAAAGAAGCAAAATTTAATTCGGAATTAAATAAAGACTGGTTCTTAGCAAAAGACGGAAATGCATACAATTCTATTTTAGCAGATGTAAAACTAGAGCCGGGACAAAGTAAAGAATTAACTTTAATATTAAGTTATAATATAACAGAAAGCTTAATAGGAAGCATAATAAACAATAATGCAGAAATATACGAAAGTTATAATGAACAAGGACTACAAGATATAGACTCAAAAGCAGGAAATAAAATATCAACAGAAGATGATATATCAAATGCAGATATAGCAGTATCTATAGTAACAGGTAAAATAGTAGGCTATACAACACTTACACTATTTATATTAGGTTTATTAGGATTTGGTATATATGAGATAAAAAAACAAGTTTTGGATAAAAAAATATAAGAAGGGAGGTAGATAAAATGACGAAAAATAAATGGACAGTTAGACTAATATTATTAGTAACAATTATATTAGCAGGACTTATAATATTATTTAACATTAAAGTAAAAGAAAATAATATACATATAAGCAAACTAGGACTAGCAAATAATATTCTAGAAAGTGGAAATTTAGACTTCGATTGTGCAAATGGTTTTTGGATAGATGACGTGCAACAAAATCATGGAGATAAGCCACCTTTTACAATACCATATATAAATGGAAGTGAAATATATTGTATAGAACAAGGAAAAGATGAAGGCTATGATTATGTTTCATTGTTACCAAAAAGTAATAATAAATTTAACTTGGTTGATGCTGCTAGGCCAAGTCAGATAATAGTAACAGATTTATTTGATATACCATCTCCAATAGCAGGCAAAACTTATGAAATTAATATAGGAACCAATAATGCAAAAAAAGTAAAAAAATATTGGGACGACCACGCAGAATATGGATATGCTATACTAAGGAGAAGCAGAGGATATTTTTACTGTTCAGAAAATCACATATCAGTTTTAGAATCAAGTAATGATAAAGGAATGGGAGCGGCTGTAGCTTATCTTATTACAGCAAATCCATGTAATAAATGGACTGGAATAAAACAAATTGTTATGTGGTGGTTAGATTCAACATATGGAAAGGACGAGTGGGACAACTTCCTTAATACATTGAAACCAGAAAAAAGAACATATGCTAGAGAAAATAAAGAAGAGATAATAAAATTATATAAAGAAGCTATTTATTATAAAAAATTTTATGATAAGGTACTTGAGGCAACTGACTGGGATAATGATTCAGGATATGCAGATAATAGGACTGAAGAAGATTCATTAACTACTTCAATTACAACAATAAATAATATAGAATATATTAAATCTGGACCATATCAAATGGATTATGTGAAAGGTGATTATGGGACTAGTGTGCTAGATGAGCGAATGACTTTTGGTGGAATAAGCGATTTATATTTAGAAACAAGATCAAATACTCGTATGGATATAGAACTTATTGAGGTAGATGGAGAAATAAAACAGGTTAATACATTTCAACCTATTGAAAAACCAGGAGACCCAGAATCTGAAGATGAATATTATGTAGAGAGAGGCGGGGGAAAGTTATATCCAGTATCTGGTCAAGAATTTTATATTTTGGTACCAAAACAAGACTTGCAAGAAGATGGAATATTAAAGGCAAAATTTGAATGGATGAGAGCAGACGCAACCAAATGTACCAAAATAGGGTTTACTTATTTTATGGAAAAAGTGAATACTAAAACAGGTAAATTAACTGTAAGATTAGATGAGGCATTAATACAAGACATGGCAGAATATAAAGGTTTAAGAACATTGCGTTCTACATCTTTAGATCTAGGAACAGTTACACCACCTCCAGAAGAAGGAAGCTATGTAATTAATATTATTAAAGAAGATAATAATGGAAATCCTTTACCAGGTGCAACATTTAATGTGACAATAAATGGAGAATTACATGAAAATTTAGTTTCTGATGATAATGGAGTTATTTATTCAAATTCCCCATTAGTTAATAATGAAGAAGCAGACATATATGAAATAGAAGAAACTGGTACACCAAGTGGATATATTATGCTACAAAGAAGTATAAAATTTAAAGTTAATAAGCAATACAATAATAATACACATACTTGGGAGGCAATAGGTGTAACACTTATAGATCCAACGAACTTAGATGAAAATAAAGCACAAATAATTTGGAATAACAGTACACATACTGTAACTGTAATTATAAAAAATCTAAAGCCAACTACGCCTCCAAGTCCAGAGCTAGACACATATTATATAGAAGCACAGAAAGTAGACCTAGATGGAAATGGCTTAGCAGGGGCAGAATTTAATATAACTTGGCCAAACGGAGATGTTTCTGTAGCTATATCAAATAAAGATGGAAATTTGGTTGTTCAAGGTGCTCAGCCTTTATTAGCCATTGGCCCAGAAGGATTAGATCACTTCAAAATAGAAGAAACTTCTGCGCCAGAAGGATATAGTTTAATAAATGGACCAATAGAGTTTGACGTAAAAAAAGAAAAAGCAGACTTTACCATAGGAGAGGAAGACGTTTATATAGTAACAGGAATAATAAATGTAATAGCACCTGATGGAGTACAAATAGAATGGGATGCTGAAGCAAATAAAGTAATAATTGTTATACCAAATATGAAACAATATAAAATAAATGCATTAAAGACAGATGAAGAAGGTGGAGCACTAGCAGGAGCAAAATTCACTGTAGTAAAAAATAATGGAAAAGCAGAAGAATGTGTATCAGATTCTAAAGGATATTTTATAAAAGATAGACTTGTGGAAACAAATAACAATGATAAAGATAATTATAAAATAACGGAAATAGAAGCACCAGAAGGATATAGAAAAATAGATGGTGTAATAGAATTTAATGTTATAAAAGAAGGATATACACCAATAGGAATAGAAACCGTATCAACCCCAGAAGGTGTAACTGTAGAATGGGATACAAGAACAAAAGCAGTGAGAATAATAGTAAAGGATGAGGAAGCTCAATTAATTACTATTGGTGGAAATGTTTGGGAAGATGCAAAAACAGGAAAAGCAAGTTTAGGAGATGGTATAAATAATACAAGTAGTGGTGTAGACAAAAACTTAGCAAACATTAAAGTAAGCTTATATAGGCAAAATGGAGCACTGGCAACATTAACACCACCTGAAACAATAAATAATATTTACCACAAAATAAATCCTACTTTAACAGATGAAAATGGTAACTACAAATTTGAAGGAGTTGATTTATCTAAAGGTGAAAAATATTATGTAGTATTTGAATATGATGGTCAAGTATATATGCCAACAGAATATTTAACGAAAGGAATTAGTGGAGATACTATTCAAAATTATAATTCTGTTGAAGAAATGTTAAAAGATATAGAGGAATCTTCTATTAAAGAAAATAATAATACAGGTAAGACCCAAGGCAAAGAAACGAATACATGGTTTGATATATGGAAATCAAATTCAAAAGCAAGTGAATTTGAAACTAATATAGGAAAAGTGCCAATAGAAAGTAGAGAAGCATTTAACAGCAGATTTGCAGAAATAGGTTCTTCACCTAAAAACTATGTGACTAAGAATAACCTAAATATAAAACTTTACTTAACATATTCAGATGGAAAATACTATAATAAAACTTATACAAGATTAGAACTAATGGGATATACACTTAAACAAGTAGATGGACAACCAGAATATGTGCAAGATAAAGTTCAATTAGTAGATGGCTATAAATATAATAAATATGGTACATTAAATTATGATGAAAATGGAAGAATAACTAATGAATGGGCTGAAGGCTTGATTAGTACAAAGATAAAAGAGTTTATTAAAAATAACAATAAATATCCAAATAGCAAAGAATTGAAAGGCATTTATCAGCAAATAGCTGGTACAGATGCAGAAGTGTGGAAAAAATTACAATTTATAGAAGATTGCAAAATATCTGCAATAACAAAATCGCCATTTAATAATACAGGAATAGAGTATTATCCAACAGATAAAAATGATTATTTCGGAGAAGATTTATTAACAAACTATATTAATTTAGGTTTGTGGAGAAGACAAGAATTCAATGCTCAGTTAATAAAAGATGTAACAGCGATAGAGTATACAATAAATGGTAAAACGGAAACATATAAATATGATGGAAAGAAAACAGCATTAGAGAACATAAAATCATGTATGGATACTTATATAACAGCAAAAGATGATACAAATTTAGCTTGGATATATTCAACATCACAAGAAAACATAAATAAAAATAGAATAAATAATAATTATTATAATACAAAATATAATAGAGCAATCTATAACTCAGATTATGAGGCAAAAGCAGGTATAGGAGAAGAATTAGATATACAAATAAAATATAGGATAACTATAATTAATACTTCTCAAAGCATAGAAACGCAAATTAAAGAAATAGTAGATTATTATGATGATTCATTAACATTAAGAGAAGTTAAAATAAATGGAACCAATATTACATTAATACCAAGAACGAGTATATATGGCTCAATAACAGAAGCAGGCTTTAAAGGCTATAATAAGATTTATATTAGTGGAGATCTGTTAGAAAAACAAATTACTACAGGCGGAGAAATAAATATTGATTTAACATACAAAGTTAATGAAATGAGAATAGAGGACTTAGATAATTACTTAAATATTGGTGAAAAAACAAATATAGCAGAAATTAATGGTTATAAAACATATTATGCTGCCAATACATCAACTCCAAATAGACATGGAGAAATAATAGGAAATAACACTACAATAGCGGGATTAATTGATGTAAATTCAACACCAGGAAACTTAAGTACTACAGAAACAATTACAGATGGAGTATATAACTTTGAAGATGATAGTGATAAAATAACAGCAACATTAGAAATTAAACCAAATCCAGATAATCCTACAGAAAAAGCAAAGAGAACAATAAATGGATATGTATGGGAGGATTTAAAAGTCTCTGATGGATTAGGAAATGGCATAAGAGACGATAATGAAACAAAAATAAAAGGTGTAGATGTGGCATTGTGTGAAAAGATAAACTTAGCAACTAGTTCATATGAAAGTGATGAAAAATTACCACTATGGATAAGTCAATATAATCAACAACTAGAAGGATATAAATATATACCAGCTAAAACTTATAATGGTACATCATGGACATTAGCAGTAACAAAGACAGATGAAAATGGTTACTATGAATTTAAAGGATTTATACCAGGAGACTATTATGTAATATTTGGTTATGGATATTCTGATGAAACCTTATTACCTAAAAACAGTGAAACTACTAACATAATTGGAAAATCTGGCGAAAATAATAAATCATATAATGGACAAGATTATAAATCTACCATATTTGAAAATGGCATTAATACTAAGAACGATAGTTGGAGAGATGATTTAGGAACATATAGCTATAGTTTAGATGCAACATTAATTTCAGATGCAATAGATGATCTAGATAGAGTAGATAAGGTAAATAGTTATTCTAAAGAACAAACGAACCATATAGCAGAAGTATTAGTTTCTCCATACAATGTACCAAAATATCCAAGAAAATCTTATGATGCAGATGATATGAATTCATTATTAAATGAATTAAAAGATAGAACTTGGAAGGTAGCAAAAACACGTAAAATAGATGCTAAAGTAGAATATGCTTCTAACGGAACAACAGATGCCATAGGTAAAAAAGAAGAAACTAAAGAATGGACGTTACCAAACCTTGATTTAGGTTTAGTAGAAAGACCAAAAACACAATTAGAGATAACTAAAAATGTAAAAAATGTTAAAGTAACGTTATCAGATGGAAGTATAGTATTTGATGCTACTCAAACAGCAGAAGCAACAAAAGGTAATGAAATTAAAGATGTAATTTGGAAATCAAATAAATTTAATACTACAAAGGGCATAACACCTACATGGGGCTTTATACAACTATATTTAGATGAAGAATTAATGTATGGTGCAACAATACAAATTGAGTACAATATGAATATAACACAACCAATAAACGAAATTGACTATACCGGAGACAACTATTATGTGAAAGGTAAGAAAGATGGAGCTTTAGTAACTACTAATGCTACTGAAGTTATATGCTATATTCCAAACAAAATGCAATTTGATAAAACAATAAATGAAGATAAATGGAGCTTAATTGAAGATACTCAAAAGGAAATATTTGATAATGGATTAGTAAATATAAACTTAACAGACAAAGTAAATTCAATAGATACAAAGGTAAAAATAGAAGATGGTAATGTAGCAAATATAAGTAAAAATAACTTAACAGTATCACAATTAATTACAAAAGAAAGCGCACAAGGTGGATATGTAAGTGTGGTAGAGATAGTTAAAATACAAAACTCTGTTGGTAGAAGAATGGCAGAATATATTATTAATCCTAATGATAAGGAAGAAAAAACAATATATCCTATTGTAGGAAATCAAAATCCAACAGAAGCACCAGCAGAAATAGATTCAGCAAAAGGAGAAGATGTTGCAGTAATGCCACCATTTGGTGCAAGACATGTATATTATTACGTACTAGGTATTGTAGTAGCAGGAGTACTTGTAGTAGGAATAGTACTTATTAAGAAAAAAGTTCTTAAAAAATAAAAAAAGGCTATAAATTAAACTAAAGATAAAAAGAAAAAAGGATGAATTTTCGTCCTTTTTTCTTTACATTGTTGTGTTTTACTACATAATACGATAAAATTATAAATAGAAAATGTTTTATAAAAAAATAAAATAAAAAAAATCAGCACATAATGTAAAAAACTTTTTTGATTTATGTATCTAAAACGACAAAAAAATATTTTGTAAAGTATTAAAATAGAACATAATAAAAAAAGTGAAGGGTGGTAAAAATGTTTCAAAACATTTCAAAAGAAAGTGAACAAGAATTTAATGAGGAAATAAAAGTAAATAAAAAAGAAGAAGTAAAAGAGATATTTAAAAAATTATTTACAAAGCAAAACATTATCTTATATATTATAACCTTTATGGTATCTATGGTAAATATAAGTTCAGATAATGTAATGTTTTCTATTACACCATTTGGAATAGCTATAATTGCAGCAGCACTAAGCTCAAATATGCCAGTAGGAATAATGTATGCAATTTCTTTAATTTCTACATTTATTAAATTTGGACCTAATAGCTTGCTAACATACATATTAACAACACTAGTATTTTTTGTTACTATATTAATAAAAAGGCCTAAAATACAAGATGAAGTAAATGAACAAAAAAGACTTGGGATGCACTTATTTATATCTACTTTAATAGTACAAGTAGTGCCAATGTTTTTTAGAAGCTTTATATTATATGAATTGTTAACAGGAGTAATGCTTAGTATAAGTACATACATATTTTACAAAATATTCTCAAATTCTATAACAGTAATAAGAGAAGTGGGTATAAAAAAAGTATTTTCCATAGAAGAGGTTATAGGGACAAGCTTACTTTTAACCATAGCATTTATGGCATTAGGAGATACTGCGGTATTTGGATATAGTGTAAAAAACATATTAAGTATATTGCTAGTATTAATTTTAGGTTGGAAAAATGGAATATTAGTAGGAGCAACTTCTGGAATTACAATAGGTGTAGTTTTAGGTATAATAGGTAATAGTGAACCTATTATGATAGCATCATATGCAATTTCTGGAATGATAGCAGGCATATTTAACAAATTTGGAAAAATTGGAGTTATATTAGGTTTTATTATAGGCAATGTGTTATTAACCTATGTGGCAAATGGAAACACAGTACCTGTAATATTAATACAAGAAATTTTAATAGCTTCACTAGGTCTTTTAGCAATACCAAAAGGAGTACAAATTAATATAGAAGATTTAGTTAGTAAAACTAAAATGTTACCAGAAACAACTGGAAAAACATTAGAAGAAAACAAAGAAACAGTATATAAATTAACAAGTATGTCACAAACAATATCTGATATGGCTAAAAGCTATCAAGAAGCAGCAGCTACAATAGTTTCAGAAGAGGAGTTAAAAGAGCAAGAATTATCTAATGAAAAAATATTTATAGATGAATTAAGAATAAATTTAGAAGGCTTAGAAGAAAACATACTTTATGATGACATATACAATGATAAAGATATTTTGAAAGATATTTTTGAATACTTACTTAAAGAAGAAATTATGGTAGAAAGAGAGCTAGTAAAAATTTTTGCAAACCACAATAACTATATAGTAGGATTTGAAGAAAAAAACAAAAAAGTAGAAGAAGAAGTTTCTAAAATAACTAAAGTAATAAATTACTCATATAGAATAAGTAAAATGAATTTTATATGGAAAAAGAAAATGGATGAAAGCAAGAAAAATGTATCAAACCAATTAGAAGGAGTTTCAGAGGCAATATCTAATTTAGCAAATGAAATAAGTAAAAACCCAGATGAGTTTGAAGACAAGAAACAAGAAATATTAACATTACTAGAGCAAAAGGAAATAAAAATAAAAGATATAAGTATTAAAAAGCAAAAATCTGGAAGATTTATTGTAGATATATATGCAGATACTTGTGATAATCTGGATGGTACATCATGTGATATAAAGAAAATAGGAAAGATATTAAATAAAGTTTTTAATGATAAATTTATAATCCAAGATCAGCAATGCGGATTAAGGGAAAATAAGCAAAAATGTAAATTTACATACATTATGCAAGATAAATTGAATATACAAATAGGAGTGGCAAAAACAACAAAAGCAGATTCACCAGTTTCTGGAGACAGCAACTTACAAACTAAATTAGATGATGGAAAATACTTGTTAGCATTAAGTGACGGAATGGGTTCAGGTCCAGAAGCTAGAAAAAGCAGTAAAATTGCAATAAAGATGTTAGAAAGATTATTAGAAGCAGGATTTGATAAAGACATATCAATAAAACTAATAAACTCTACATTAATAGCAAATTTAGAAGATGATATGTATGCAACATTAGATATTGCAATATTAGACTTATTTAAAGGCAATTTAGAATTCATAAAAAATGGAGCATGCCCAACTTTTGTAAAAAGAAACAAAGAAATACAAATACTAAAATCTTTATCACTACCAACAGGAATAGTCGAAAATGCAGACTTAACAGTATATGATTATGACTTACAACCAGGAGACATACTAGTAATGTGCACAGACGGAATAATAGAATCAAACACAGAATACGTAAACAAAGAACTATGGGTAAAATACCTATTAGAAGACATACAAACAAACGATGCACAACAAATAGCAGACCTAATACTATCAGAAGCAATAGACAACAACTATGGCAAACAAAAAGACGACATGACAGTAATAGTAGCAAAAGTGTCACAATAGGGACGTTCCTTTTTGTGACAAAATGACACTTTGGGGACACACCTTGCTTTAATAAGAAGCTTGTGCATTTATAAAATAAATGTACTAAATTGGTTGTTAAATAATAAATAAAAATTTTATGCCAATGGAGACTGAAGAAGTGTGGTATTATTTTCCACACTTCATCTGCCTCCATTGGCAATTTTAATAAATTCTTAATATATATCTTACTTTTTTCTTAATAAAAATATGATATATTATCAACAAGTATGATATAATAAACAAAAAAGGATGGAGTTAAATGTATAATATATTAGTTTGTGATGATGATAAAGAAATAGTAAAGGCAATAGAAATTTACTTGCAAAAAGAAGGATATAAAATATATAAAGCATATGATGGAAAGGAAGCATTACAAATCGTCAATAAAGTACCAGATTTGCATTTGATAATATTAGATATAATGATGCCAGAGTTAGACGGAATTTCTGTAGCAAATATAATAAGAAAAGACAAAAAAGTTCCAATAATTATGCTTTCTGCAAAATCCGAAGATTATGATAAAATTTCAGGATTAAATAATGGAGCAGATGATTATATAACAAAGCCATTTAATCCATTAGAATTAATAGCAAGAGTAAATTCGCAGATAAGAAGATACACTTCATTAGGTTCAATAGCAGAAGAAAGTAATAAAAAAATTTATAAATCAGGAGATTTAATTATAAATGATGAAACAAAACAGGTAGAAGTAGAAGGAAGAGAAGTAAAACTTACTCCAACAGAATATAACATTCTTAAATTTTTAACGAAAAATAAAGGAATAGTTTATTCAATAGAACAAATATATGAGAATGTATGGGAAGAGCAATGTTTTGGAGCAGAAAATATAATTGCTGTACATATTAGGCATATAAGAGAAAAGATGGAAATAAACCCAAAAGAACCGAAATATTTAAAAGTTATATGGGGAATAGGATATAAAATAGAAAAGATGTAAAATAGGAGGTAAAAATGAAAAAAGAAAAAATATGTGTAAGCAATCTATGTAAAAATATTGCATATATATTAATTCCAATATTACTATTGATATTAGTAACATCAATAATAAGTGTTATATACATTAGAGAAAATACTGATATTAATTCTAAAACAGACAAAGAATTTTTTGATACTAAAGTATTTTCATCTTCATATATGTATTCAATAAATAAAGCGCTTGCAATTATAATGTCGAACAATTTACCTGACGAACAAGAATATGATTATATTGAAGGAAATTATTATAATTATGATATACAGAAAAATGTAGATATAAATAGAAAACAAGGTAATATATTTTATTGGCAAAAAAGTAGACAAGAAAACTTTATATTCTTAATAATTGATAACAATAAAAATATTGCATATACAAACTTAGAACATACTATGAATACAGATACTGTGGAAGAAATAAAAAATGTTATTAATAAAAATAGAATTTATTGGAACTATGAAAATAGGGATGTAAGAACAACTATAAAAAGATTAAGTATAGATAATATAAAATATACAGCTGATTTTGAAGAAATTGAAAGCAATGATTATAGCATATATACAGCTCTAATAGATGATTTAATATATAGAGATGAATATTATACATCATCAATTTTAAATAATTGGGCATTACATACTCATAAAGTAGCTGTATATACCATACCAATAAGTGCAGTTTTATTATTAATGTTAATTCCAATTATTTTTAAAGGAATTGGAAAACAGAAAGGAAAAGAAGGAATATATTTAAACTTCTTTGACAAAATACCATTTGAATTGGCAATAGGATTTTTAGCATGTTTATTTACAATAGGACTAATAATTGTAATAATTGTATGTAATTTAGAAGATGAAACAATAACAGCAACATTAATGCTAATAGGTTGTATTATTATGTATTATGCATGCATATTGGTATTAGAAACTTTAGTTAAAAGAATAAAAGCAAAAAGGTTTTGGAAAACAACATTGTTATATATGATAATACAAAAAATATCACATATATTTAAAAATTTTAATTTATTTATACAAACATTATTATTATATGGAATATTTGTACTTGTAAATATAGTATTATCAGGTCTTGCAAGAAACTGGGCAGGATTATTATGGTTATTTGCTTTTGATACATTTGCATTTTATATAATAACAAAGAAGGTAATACAATTTGATAAAATAAAAAAAGCAATAGCAGAAATTTATAATGGCAATACAAATATAAAATTAAATGAAAACGAGATGAAAGGAGTTTTAAAAACATTAGCAATTCAGATTAATGATATAGCCGGAGGATTATCAAATGCAATTAAAGAACAGTTAAAAAGTGAAAGATTAAAAACAGAGCTTATAACAAATGTATCACATGATATAAAAACACCACTTACTTCAATTATTAATTATGTTGATTTATTAAAAAAAGAAAAAATAGAAAATCCTAAAGTACAAGAATATTTAGTAATACTCGACAATAAATCACAAAGATTAAAAAAATTAACAGAAGATTTAGTAGAAGCTTCAAAAGCATCGTCAGGTGCAATAAAATTAAATATACAGAAAATAAGTATAAAAGAATTAATAAAACAAGTAACTGGCGAATTTGAAGACAGATTTAAAGCAAGAGGATTAGAGGAAATAATAACACTTCCATCAGAAAACATATATATACAAGTAGATAGCAGATATATGTACAGGGTTTTAGAAAACCTATATTCTAATATTTCTAAATATGCATTAGAAAATTCAAGAGTATATGTAGATGTAGCAGTAAAAGGAAATGAAGTAACAATTCAATTAAAAAACACCTCAAAAGATAAACTGAACATATCGGCAGATGAATTAATGCAAAGATTTGTTAGAGGTGAAACCTCAAGAAACACAGAAGGAAGCGGACTAGGACTTTCAATAGCAACAAGTTTAACAGAATTACAAGGAGGAAAATTCAGTCTATATTTAGATGGAGATTTATTTAAAGTAACTATAAATTTATCATTGGCACAATAGGGACGTTCCTTTTTGTGACAAAATGACACTTTTGGGACACACCTTTTCAAAAAGATATTAGCAATAATATGTAGTAAAATTTTGACTTTAATGTTATAATAAAAATAGATTGAAAGTGAGAAAAGGATATGAATAAAAATACAAGTCCACAAAGAAACGGAGAAATAACATGGATTCAAAAGAAGAACAAGAAAAAATAAGATTACATCCTAGTCTTGCAATTATAGTTTGGAGAGAACTAAGAGAAAAATATGGGATACAACAAAGAAAAGATAAACAAGGTTTTCCAGATTGGTCATGTACAAGAGAAGAACTAGGACTAATCACTAAATTAAAAATTGAAAATCCAAACAGAGGCACTTTAAAAGGAATATCACAATTATATAATTTACAGTCATTAACAGTTGCAAGTGTTGGAAGTAGTGAATATAAAAAAAATAATGATATTGCAACTATAACAGATGCAGATATGAGAGAAATTTGTCAAATTAATGGTTTAAAATTCTTAGAAATAAATAACCAAGCCGATGTTTCTTATATTGATTTGACTCAATTAAAAAATTTGCAAGATTTAAGTATAATTAACAATCCAAATTTAGAAGAAATAGATGGATTCGATAGTCAAACCAAACTTAAAGGACTAACTTGTTATGGTAATAGAAGTTTAATGCAAGTACAGGGACTAAATCAATGTATTAACCAATGTGAAGAATTAATGGAATTAAATTTAGATGTACTATTATTTCCAGACAGTATAGATTATAACCCAATAACTGGTAAGTATAATCAAGAAACTGCAAATAGAATAGCAGAAATAGCAAATTCTGTAAAATGGCATGAAGCACTTCCAGCTTTAAAATATACGGCTTATAAAAGAGATTCCATACAGATTAACCATTATCAAATGCTACAAATGCACAATAAGTGTTGTAAAATATTAGCAGAGAATGTTCCAGAACATGCAAGAAATAGAGACACTATACTAGGAATAGAAACATATCTTGCACAAAATGTGACTTATGACCGTGAATCTTTAAAAGGAAAAAGTAGAATGGCTTCTAAAGATGGAATTAGCATTGGACCAGTAGGTGGTGCTAATGGGGCATATAATGCTATTATGCTAGATCAATGTGTATGTGAAGGTTATACACGAGCAATGCAATATTTGTTGAAATTAAAAGGAATAAATTCACGAAATGTTAGATGTATTGGCACAAAAGATACATTACATTTAGCAGATAAAACAAAGGAAACAATATATACTAGATATGAGCTACCAGATGAAGGTTATCATAGTATTATATGTATTAAAGATGAAGATTTATTATATTGCGATCCGTGTTGGAATGCAGGATTATATCAAGCAAAAAATGGAGATAAAAGTTTACCATATACATTATTAAATAAGAACGAAATTTCACAAACTCATACATTGTCTTTTCAAGAACGAAGAGTTGCAAATGAACACATCACAGTACCAAGAAATGTAATTGCTCAGTCGATAGCGAGAAACAATTTGTTTAAAAATACTAGAATGGGAAATGTTAGACAAATGGCACAAGAAATAAGGAAGGAAAATTACAAAGGTCAAGTAAAAGAAGAAAGGGAAACGATATGAAAGCTAAAACAAAAGATGCATATGTGGAAGTATTAGGTATTCTTGACTTATTAGATGAAGAACAGAAAAACAGAATCCCTAAAAAATTAAAAGAATTTTTTGAAAATAACAAAAATCAAGACTACCAAGTAAATATTGATTCTAATATTCCTTTGGAGGAACAGAATTTATTACAAGAAACAGTAGATATACTGGCTATGCTAAAACTGAATTATTGGTGTACTAATGAAAAAGAAAAAGAAGGGTTATTGAATCTATTAAATGAAAATGAAAAAAAGTATCAAGAAGAACTAAGAAAAAAATATAATCCAAATAATTTATTTAAAGATAAAGAGTCAAAAAGAGTAATATATACAAATGAAGAATTATCAATTGTTAAATATAAGGAAAGCATTTTTAAAAGAATAAAAGATTGGCTAAAACGAATTTTATTTTTATAATTCTATTCCAATATTAGAAACTTTATTTTCAAAATTTTTTTCAAGGTATTTAACCTTATTGCGTAATTTGCCATTGTGACTGATATAATAAGTACCCGAGTAAAATTTATCTCCTTTTCAAAAAATCAATAAAAAAGTTTACTTTAAATAATTCATGTGTTATAATCTCAAATGATAAGAGGTGAAAAAATGAATCAAATTCTCTATGTAGGTGATAATAAAAATAATGGACCGGTAGCAGTAAAGAGTGTAATAAAGTTTTTTGCAATAGTAATAATAATATTTGGCATTATTTTAATAGGAGAAGGCACATATTCAATGTATAAAGGAATAGTAGCCAATAGTGGTAACAATATACCAACTGTATACATGAATAGAGTTAATGATACAGTAGTAATAAAAGCTGAAAACAATATAGAAATAGCCAAATTAATATATAGTTGGAATAAAGGAGAAGAAACAGTATTACTTCCCAATAATAAAGCTGTAGAAGAAGTTGTACTATTGCCAAACGAAAATAGTATATTAAATGTAACTATTGTAGACATTAAAGGCAAAGAAACAAAATTTATGCAACAATGGAATATTGAAGGAATAGATATAAAAAAACCAGAAATGGAAATAGCAACCGATGATAGTTCTAGAAAGATAACAATTATAGCAAGAGACGAAACACAAATAGATTATTTGATTTACAAGTGGAATAATGAAGCAGAAACAAGAGTAAATGGAACAGAAAGAAATAAATTAGAGATACAGAAAACTATAGATATGAAATTAGGAGAAAATAAATTAACTGTTACAGCTGTCGACAAAAATGGTAATACAAATACTTTAGAGAAAACTATAATTATTTCATCAAAACCAACAATAGCTGTAAAGCAAAGTAATAGTAAAATTCATATTGTAATAAATGATGAAGTCAGCATAAAAACAGTATCTATTAATATTAATGGTCAAGTATATGCAGGAGAATATGAAGCAAAAAAACAACTAAAATTAAATGTGCCATTAAAACAAGGAAATAATACTGTAAGTATAACGGTAACAAATGAATCTGGTTTAGAGCAAAAGGTAGTACGAGAATTTATATATAAACCGTAAAAGGGGGAAAAACAATGATACAAGAAGTTTATTTAATAGATAATGACGATAAAATAAAAGATAAACTTGTAAAAATGTTTGAAAAAGAGGAAGATTACAAATTTAAGAAGGCTAAAACACATGAAATAGATACTGTGCTAAGAAACATTCCTGCATTAATAATAATTAACGAAGACAATATAGATGAAGATATAATAAAGTTATGTAATGATATTAGAAATAATGAAGATAATAGTATAACCCCAATAATTGTAATTTCTTCAAATAGAGAAAAAGCTCATAGGATAGAAATATTAAAGGCCTGTGTTGAGCACTATATAATAGCCCCAATAGATGAAGAATATTTATATTATACCATAAAAAACGTAATAAGACTTTTATACACAAACAGAAGAGTAAGCCCACTAACAGGTTTGCCAGGTAATGTACAAATACAAGCAGAAATGAAGAAAAGATTATTAAATAAAGATAATTTTTCAATGATATATTTTGATTTAGATAATTTTAAAGCTTATAATGATATATATGGTTTTTTAAATGGAGATGAAATAATAAAATTTACAGCAAGAACGATAATAAAAAATATACATATGTCACCAAATGAAGACACATTTATAGGGCATATAGGAGGAGATGACTTTGTAGCAATAGTTGGAGGAACAGAATGTGAAAGTATATGCCAAAATATAGTTGCAGAATTTGATAAAGGAGTTACTAAATACTTTACAGACGAAGATATACAAAGAGGTTACTTAGAAGTACCAAATAGGAAAGGAATATTAGAACAATTTCCAATAACTACAATATCTGTAGGTGTGGTAGTAGTAGATGAAGGAAGATTCCATAATGTTCTAGAAATTGGAGAAACAGCAGCACAAGTAAAACATCTAGCAAAAGTGACTCCAGGTAGTACATATGTAATAGATAGAAGGAAAAAATAGAATAAAAAGATAAATACCTCATATATATAAGTGAGGTGTTTTTTTATGATAGTTTTAAGTAAAAAGAGAATATATATAATGCTAAGTATGATTATAGTGGCAACATTAGCATTTTCTTTTAAAATAGCAGATAAGAATAAAACAGTGCAAACTGTAGCTTTACCGGTTTCTAATAAAGTAATAGTACTAGATGCTGGACATCGGGAAACCAGATGAAGGGGCACAAAGTAGTACACGGTACAACAGAAGCCGAAACTAATTTAAAAATTGCCTTAAAAGTGCAGAACTTACTAGAACAATCCGGTGCAACTGTTATATTAACCCGTAGTGACGAAAATGCAATATATGATTTAGATAAATCAACATTAAGGGAAAAAAAGATTTCAGATATTCATAATAGAGTAAAAATAGGAAATGAATCATCAGCAGACATATTTGTATCTATACATCTAAATAAAATACCACAAGAACAATATTGGGGCTGGCAATGCTTTTATAGACAAAATGATGAACAAAGTACAAAATTGGCAAAAAGTTTGCAACAAAATTTAAATGATGCAATTGAAAAGGAAAATAAAAGAGTTGCAATGAAAATAGATAATGTATATATTATGAAACATGTGGAAATACCAATATCAATAGTAGAATGTGGTTTTTTGTCAAATAAAGAAGAAGAAAAAATGTTGTTAACAGATGAGTATCAAGACAAACTCGCTTGGGGAATATATAATGGTATAATGGATTATTTTCATGATACAAAAGAATAGAGGGGCGACGGGCGCCCCTCTCAGCGGTGAGGTAATGTTATTCTACAGATTCTAGTACTTTTCCCATTTTATCAACGAGTTCCTTGCTGAAGTACAAATCCTCAACAAGGATGGAGTCTTTTCCCCAATCTTCGAAGGCACCAATTAAACAAAACAGTTCATCTTCTGCCAAAGAAAAAGACTGCTCTAATGTAGAGTCGACTACAAACTCAGATGAGTTTGTTATGAGTTCATGCAACTCGTACAATTCATCAAGTATATCTCCAGGATGGCAATCAAGGAGACGGTCGATAGAGCCCTGTATCCTTTGTTGGGTTACAAGGACAAAGTTCCGAACGATGAGCCTAATGCTTTCATCAAGTGATGGCTGTGGTTTCATAATGACAATACCTCCATTTTATTTGCAATATAGGCGATTGCCTAATTACAAAATAATTGTATCACATTATGTCAAATGTGTCAATCAATGTGAATATTTTTTCCACTTTTGTAAAGAATATGTACAAAAGCATATTCTTTAAGGAGTGGAATTTTTAATGGAATATAGAATATTAAATATAAAAGGGGCATTATTAGATATACATCAATTAGAAGATTATTTAAGAAAAATAGCATCAGGTCATCTTTTAAAAGATAAGTCAGATAAAAACACATATCCTATTCCGAGACTAAATGAGAATTTTAAGTTTATCACAGAAGTGTATAAACTATTAAATGAACATATAAAATTAAAATTACCAATACATCCAGCTGGAGAATGGATATTGGATAACTTTTATATAATAGACGAAACTGTAAAAATGGTTACAAAAGAATTAACATTAAAAAAATATGTTAATTTTTTAGGTATGGCAAATGGACCATATGCAGGTTTTGCAAGGATATATGTATTAGCATCAGAAATAGTTGCATATACAGATGGAAGAATAAATAGTAAAAATTTAGAAATTTTGTTAAAAGCATATGAAGACAAAAAAACATTAAGTATGGATGAAATATGGAATATAAATTTATTTTTACAAATTGCTTTAATAGAAAATATAAGAGAAGTTTGCGAGAAAATATATTCTGCTCAGCTCCAAAAATATAAAGTAGAAAATATAATAGAGCGACTGGTGGAAAATAAAAGCAAAGATGAACTACAATTTAAACATATAGGAGAATATAAAACAAAAGTAATAGAGCAGGGAGAAATGAAGTATCCATTTATTGAATATATGTCATATAGATTAAAACAATATGGAAAAAAAGCATATCCTTTTTTAAATATATTAGAAGAACAAGTAAGTAAAATGGGAACAGAAATATCAGAGGTAATAAAAAAGGAGCATTTTGATATTGCTGTTAGAAAAGTAAGTGTAGGAAATAGTATTTTAAGTATAAAAAATATAAATAGAATAAATATGATAGAAATATTTGAGAAAATAAATGGCGTAGAAGATATATTAAAAAAGGACCCTGTGAATGTATATGATAAAATGGATTATAAAACCAAAATTTATTATAGAAATAAATTAAAGGAAATATCTAAAAAGACAAAAATATCAGAAATATACATTGCTAGAAAGTGCTTGGAATTAAGTAATAAGGAATATGAAAAGGCAAGGTTAGACATGAATAACAAAAAGGCACATATTGGATATTACTTAATATCAGAAGGAGAGCAAACTCTATTAGGGATACTGCAAAATAAAAAAATAGTAAGACAAACATATATGAAAAAGGCAAAAAATTATATATTAACACTTACTATTATTACTATAATTGTGTCTGCTTTTTTTGGGAGTTATATAAATGCACAAATAAAAAACATTTTGTTTAGTATTCTATTAAGCATTTTACTATTAATACCAGTAGAAACGATCATTACGCAAATAGCACAATATATATTAGGAAAAATTAAGAAAACAAAAATAATACCAAAATTAGATTATCGAAATGGTGTTCCGGAAGAAGCATCAACTTTTGTGGTAATTCCAACTATTATAAAAAATGGTAAAAGAGTAGAGGAACTAATGCATAAATTGGAAGTATATTATATAGCAAATAAAAGTGATAATATATATTTTGCATTACTTGGAGATTGTAGTACAAGCGGAAATGAAGAGGAGGGGTTTGACGAAGAGGTAATAAATGCAGGCAAAAAAATGGTAGAGATTTTAAACAAAAAGTATCCTGACGAAAAATTTACTAAATTTAATTTTATATATAGAAAAAGAGTATGGAATGAAAAAGAAGAAGCATATTTAGGATGGGAAAGAAAAAGAGGATTGCTAAATCAATTTAATGAATATATTTTAGGTAATATTAGTAATCCATTTAAAGCTAATACAATACAAAGCGTAGAAAATATACCAAACATAAAATATATTATAACACTTGATGCAGATACAGATTTAGTTTTAAATTCAGCAAAAGAATTAATAGGTGCTATGTCACATATTTTAAATAGACCAGAACTAAATAAAAGTGAAGATTTAGTAATATCTGGACATGCTTTATTACAACCACGAGTCGGAATAGATTTAATGTCGAGTACAAAAAGTTTATATACAAAAATATATGCAGGAGCAGGAGGAGTTGATGTATATGCAAATGCAATATCAGATATATATCAAGATAATTTTGAAGAAGGAATATTTACAGGGAAAGGAATATATGATTTAAAGGTATTTTCTAAAATATTAAATAATGAAATACCAGAAAATACGGTTCTGAGTCATGACTTATTAGAAGGGAGTTATCTAAGATGTGGTTTGGCAACAGACATTATGCTAATGGATGGATACCCTCTAGGATATAATAGTGCAAAATCTAGACTTCATAGATGGATTAGAGGAGACTGGCAAATTGTTTTATGGCTTAAGGGTAAAATAAAAAACAAAAGAGGAGAAATAAAAGATAATCCACTTAATATATTATCAAAATATAAAATTTTTGATAACTTAGTAAGAAGTTTATTAGAAGTTACAAGTATATTAACAATAATATACGCTTGTATATTAGACTATATATATAAAATAAAAATATGGCCAATAATTACAGTAGTATTAATTGCAATACTTGCTCCTACAATAATAGATGTAATTAATAAAATTATATTTAAAAAAGAAGGAGAAAAAAAACAAAAAACATTTAGTAAGATGATAACAGGAATAAAAGCAAGCTTATTAAGAGGAATATTAGCTTTAGCTACACTGCCAGATAGAGCATATATGTCTGCAAATGCTATTTGTAAAACTATTTATAGGATAAAAGTAAGTCAAAAACATATGCTAGAATGGGTAACGGCAGAAGAAGCGGAAAAAATGGCGAAAAGAGATGTAAAATCATATTATATAAATATGATGCCGAACGTTGTGTTTGGTATTTTAGGCATTTTGTATTTATCAATTAATGAGAACAATTTGTTAAACATTTTTTTTATATTTGCATTAACTATATTGTGGTTAGTAGCACCAGCTATTATGTGTTATATTAGCAAAGAAATTATAGTTAAGAACAAAATAGAATTATTAGTGGATAAAGACAAGCAATATATATTAGAAATGGGGAAAAGAACATGGCAATTTTTTAAAGATTATTTAGTAAAAGAAAATAATTACCTTCCACCAGACAATTATCAAGAAGACAGAAAGAATAAAGTAGTTAAAAGAACTTCATCAACCAATATAGGATTGGCATTATTGGCGGTGGTATCAAGTTATGACTTAGGATATGAAACTCTAAAAGATACATTAGAACTTATAAATAAAATGCTTGATACAATATGCAATTTACCCAAATGGAGTGGACATTTATATAATTGGTACAATATAGAAACATTAGAGCCACTAAAACCAAGGTATGTTTCATCTGTAGATAGTGGAAACTTTATTGGATATTTATATGTATTAAAACAATTTTTAATACAAAATGGACATGAAGATGGTAGAATAGATAAACTAATAGAAGAAACAGATTTTACTAAATTATATAACGAAAAAATGCAGTTATTTTCTGTAGGATTTAATATAGAAGAAAATATGCTTACAGATTCATATTACGACTTGCTAGCTTCAGAAGCTAGACAAACAAGTTTAGTGGCAATAGCTAAAAAGGATGTAGAATCAAAACATTGGTATAACTTAAGTAGAACATTAACAATACTAAATAACTATAAAGGTCTAATATCTTGGTCTGGTACTGCATTTGAATATTTAATGCCAAATATAAATATTCCTAAATATCCAGGTAGTTTATTAGATGAATCTTGTGCATTTTTAATAATGAGTCAAAAGGAATATAATAAAAGATTAAAAATTCCATGGGGAGTTTCAGAATCAGCTTTTAATTTAAAAGATTTAAATAATAACTATCAATATAAAGCGTTTGGAATACCTTGGCTGGGCTTAAAAAGAGGCCTTGCAGACGAAATTGTTGTTACACCATATGCCAGTATATTAGCAATTACAGAAGAACCTATAGAAGTAATAAAAAATTTAAAACAATTAGAAAAACTTGGAATGTACAACAAATATGGTTTCTATGAAGCAATAGATTATACACCAACTAGGCTAAGAAAAAATGAGACAAAAGCATTAGTAAAAACATATATGGCACATCACCAAGGACTAATACTTTTATCAATTAATAATTTAGTAAATAATAATATAATACAAAAACGATTTATACAAAATCCAGAAATAGAAGCAGTAGATATATTATTACAAGAAAGAATGCCAGATAATATAATAATAACAAAAGAGGAAAAAGAAAAAGTTGAAAAAATAAAATATATTGATTACGAAAATAATACTCAAAGAGAAATAACAAAGGTAAATAATGAGCTAAATAGCATAAATGTAATAGGAAATGACAGTTATACAATAGTAATGGATCAAAAGGGAAATGGATACAGTAAATATAATAATATTTTAGTAAATAGATATAAATATACAGATGATGAAGAACAAGGAATATTCTTCTTCTTTAAAAATATAAAGACAAAAAGAATATGGACTTCAAATTATATGAATTATTTGTCAAAAGCAGATAAATATGTAATGTATTTTACACCAGATATGAATAAAATAATTAGACAAGATGGAAATATAGAAACAATAACCAAAATATCTGTTGCACCAACAGAACCGGTGGAAATAAGAAGAGTAGAACTTATAAACCATGGATTAGAAGATGAAATAATAGAAGTAACATCATTATTAGAACCATTGATATCAGAGAAGGAACAAGATTATGCCCATAGAGCATTTAATAAATTATTTTTAGAATATAAAATTTTAGATGACTCAAATACTATTTTAATAAGAAGAAAATCAAGAGATAAAAGCAAACTAGATATGTATTTAGGAGTGGATTTATATGCAGAAAATGAAACAATAGGAGAAACAGAAATAGAGTCTGATAAAGAAAAATTCTACGGAAGAGTATCAATAGGACTTCCAAAAACAGTAGAAAATTCTATACCATTGGGAAGAAATATTGGCTTAACAACAGAACCAATAATAGCAATAAAAAATACAATAATAATAAAGGCTAACGAAAAAGTAGTGTTTAACCTAATTATGTGTGTGTCAGAAAACAAAGAAAAAGTAATAGAATTAACAAATAAATTTAAAAATTCAGAGACAATAAAAAGAAGTTTTGAACTAGCAAAAGTAAAAGTAGAGGCAGAGTCAAGATATTTAGATGTAAAGGGTAAGGAGATAGATTTATATCAAAAAATGTTGGGATATTTAATATTCCCTAATCCATTAAAGAAAATTATAAACAAAAATAAAAAACCTAATAGTGCATTTGCAAGTGAATTGTGGAAATACGGAATTTCAGGTGATTTGCCTATACTACTTGTTAAAATAGAAAATATTAGTGATATAGGAATACTAGAACAAGTAGTAAATGCTTATGAATATTTTAGAATAAAAAATATAAATCTAGATTTAGTTATTTTAAATGAAGAACAACATAGTTACGAAAATTATACAAAAGAAGGTATATTAAATATTATATTAAATAAAAATATAGGATATTTGCAAAATATAAAAGGTGGAATTTTTATACTAGATAATTTATCAAAAGAGGAAATAGAACTACTTGAATACAGAGCAAATTTAGTTTTAAAAACAAGTTTAGGGAAAATAGAAAGACAGATTGAGGACTTAGAAGAAGAATATTTAGAAAATGTAAATCAAATTGGAAACGAAAAAATACCACAAATAGCAGAAGAACAAGAGGTAATACGAAAAAAATTAGAGGATGAACAATTAAAATATTATAATGAATATGGTGGATTTTCATTAAATGGTAAAGAATATAATATTAGAGTAAACAAAGATAATAAATTACCAATTGTATGGAGCCATATTTTAGCTAATGAAAATTTTGGAACAGTGATTACAGAAAATATGGGCGGATACACATGGTACAAAAATAGCAGATTAAATAGGTTAACAGCATGGGCAAATAATCCTATGAGCGATATACCATCAGAAATAATATATTTGGAAGATATGGAGACTAAAAAGGTATGGTCTTTAGGGCAAAATCCTGCACCAGATAACAATGATTATTATATAACTTATGGATTTGGATATGCTAGTTATATGCATAAAAGTAATGGCATTATACAAAAGGCAAATGTATTTGTACCATGCAAAGATAATGTAAAAGTGAATTTAGTGAGATTAGAAAATATAGAACCTAGAAAGAGAAAAATAAAATTATTATATTATATAAAGCCTGTATTAGGTGAAGATGAAATAATATCAAACACATACCTAAACTTAGAATATAAAGAAGGTTCGAACTTATTATGTGTAAGAAATATTTCTAATGAAGATTGTAATAGTATTTTATATGTTTCAAGTAGTGAGAAAATAAATTCATATACAGGTAGCAAAGACTTTTTTATAGGAAATGGAACAATTGCGAATCCAGAGGGAATTCATAAATTAGAACTAGATGGGCAAAATTCTTTATGGAATAATGGAATTATAGCAATGGAATTTCAGGTAGAATTAGAAGCATTAGAAAGTAAAGAAATATCAATTATATTAGGTGCAGAGGAAAATATAATTAATTGCCAAGATAATGCTTATAAATATAGCAAAATTAGTAATGTAAGAGAAGAATATAATAATGTAAAAAAATATTGGGAGGATATAACAAATAAAGTTCAAGTAAAAACACCATTAGAATCAACTAATATTTTACTAAATGGATGGCTTATATATCAAACAATATCGTCAAGACTATTAGCACGAAGCGGATATTATCAATCTGGCGGAGCATTTGGATTTAGAGACCAATTACAAGATACAATAGCACTAAAATATATAAAACCTGATATAATGAAAAATCAAATAATAAAGCACAGTTCACATCAATTTATAGAAGGAGACGTAGAACACTGGTGGCATGAGGAGACTCGGAAGAGGAATAAGAACTAGATTTTCTGACGATTTGCTATGGTTGGTATATATTACAGAAGAATATATAAATTTTACAGGAAATTATGAAATATTAGATATTGAAACTAATTATTTACAAGGAGCAAGCTTAGAAGAAGGAACAGACGAAAAATATGATAAATATTTATCATCAGAAGAAAAAGGAACGATATATGAACATTGCAAAAAGGCAATAGAAAAATCATTAAACTTTGGAGAAAAAGGATTACCTAAAATCGGCTCAGGAGATTGGAATGATGGATTTAGTACAGTGGGAAACAAAGGAAAAGGAGAAAGCATATGGTTAGGCTTTTTCCTAAGTGATATACTAAAAAAGTTTATTCCAATTTGTCAATACAAAGGAGAAGAAAAACTGGCAAAAAAATATGAAGATATAATGAATCAACTAAAAAAATCGTTAAACACAAATGGATGGGACGGAAGATGGTTTAGAAGAGCATTTACAGACAATGGAGAAACTCTACGGAAGCTTGCAAAATGAAGAGTGTAAAATAGACAGTATTACACAAAGCTGGGCAGTAATATCGGGAGTAGGAGATAACGATAAAAAATATATATCAATGGAAAGCTTAGAAAATCATTTAATAGATAAAGAAAATGGTATTATTAAATTATTAGATCCACCATTTAATCAAAGTAGTTTAGAGCCGGGATATATAAAAGCATATCTACCAGGGACAAGAGAAAATGGAGGACAATACACACATGAGTGTTGTTGTTAGGACCATCTTTTGAAAAATATTGATACTCTTAAAAATACATATTGTTATTATTTTTGTATCAAAAGTATTTAAAAACACACCTTATTGATACAAAATCAGTGAAAAGAATAAAAAAATTATTGCATATACTAATTGATAATCTGCATATAAAATTGAAAAATATATGCAGAAAAGAATTAACTATATGCATATAATATTAGACAAAATCAAAAAAAAGCACAACAGATTACTAAAAATTTGCACAATAAATTTCTTAAAAAGTGTATATTAAAAGAATTAAAAAATGTATATCAAATTTCTTAAAAAATGTATATTAAAATCATTAAAAAATGTATATTGATATTGAAAATATATAGAATATATGGTAAAATATAGTTGTAAAGAAGGGAGCGGATGATATGTCTTTAAGAAAAGAAGAATATATAGATAGATTAGTTGACAAGAAAATAAAAGAATACTTGGAGATTTTTGGTGCAGTAAGTATTGAGGGACCAAAATGGTGTGGCAAAACATGGGCATCTTTAAATCATGCAAATAGCCAAGTACTTTTAGATAAGGATGATATTAAAGAAAAAGCAAAATTAAGTTTAGACTTGATTTTAGATGAAGAAAGACCAGAATTAATTGACGAATGGAACTTAATACCAGAGGTATGGGATGCTGTTAGAAGAAAATGTGACGAAACTACTAAAAAAGGAAACTATATTTTAACTTGTTCTACGAAATTAACAGATGAAGAACAAAAAGAAAAAATACATCATTCTGGTGCAGGAAGAATAGGTAAAATACAAATGCATACTATGAGTCTATATGAATCAGGAGATTCTACAGGAAAAGTGTCTATAGCAGACATGAAAAATGGTATTTTTAAAAATGGGTTAAATGATAAAATTACATTGCAAAAATTAGCAAATTTAATTATTCGTGGAGGATGGCCTTCAAATATTGAAACACCAGAAGACAGAATTGGAATAATACCTAGAAGTTATATTGATGCAATTTTAGATAAAGATATTAATGATGATAAAAAAAGAGATAAAAATAAAATGTCAATGTTGCTAAAAAGCTTAGCAAGAAATGAATCAACTATTGCTAACAAAAAGACATTATTAAAAGATATAGAACAATGTGGTAATGAAAAAGAGATTATAGAGAGTAGAATGACTATTGATGACTATTTAGATGTTTTAAATAGGCTTCATATAACAGAAAATCAAAATGCATACAGTGAAAACTATAGATCTCCAGATAGATTAGGCAAAGCTGTAAAAAGACATTTTACTGATCCATCACTTGCATGTAGTTGTTTAGAGTTAACAAGAGATAAATTAATAAATGATCCAAAAACATTTGGATTTATGTTTGAGGCATTAGTTGAAAGAGATTTAAGAATATATATGGATTATTTAGGAGGTAAATTATATCACTTTAGAGATAATGTTACTGGATTAGAAGCCGATTCAATATTAGAATTTAATGATGGAGAATATGCAGCAATAGAAGTAAAATTAGGATTCGGAGAAGTAAAAGAAGCAAAAGAAAGTTTAATGAATTTGTATAATAATATGACAAAAAAGCCTAAATTTATGTGTGTTATAGTTGGATTTACAGATGTTATAGCAAAAGACCCAGAAACAGGTATTTATATTGTACCAATTACAGCACTAAAACCATAGTAAATGAGGAGAAGTAGATGATATATTTCATAGCGGATACACATTTTAATTATAGGAATATAATTGAATATTGCAACAGACCATTTAAAGATACAAACGAAATGAACGAATATATTATACAAAAGTGGAATTCTGTTGTTAAAGAAAATGATATAGTTTATCATCTTGGAGATGTAGGATTTGGAACTACTGAAATGTTAAAAGAATTGGTTAGTAGATTAAACGGAACAAAAATATTATTACGAGGAAATCATGATTTTAAAAGAGGCGTTAATGGATGGAAAGAAGTAGGTTTTAGCGAAGTATATAAAAAACGAATAGAATTAGAAAATTTAGTATTAACGCATGCACCAATAGAGATAGTAGAAAAAGGGAAAATTAATGTTTTTGGACATATACATGATAAACCATTAGATGAAAGATTTAATAAAGATAACCATATATGTGTTTCTTGTGATGTTGTTGATTACATGCCACAGATGATAGAAGTTGGAAGAAAATAAAGGAGTAAATATGGGAGAATATAATGGAAAAATAAATGTATCAAAAGATTCAATGTTATTTGTAGTAAATAGTGTATTTAATCAAGGAATAAAGGAAAGTACAACGAAGGAAAATATATTAAAATTAATGCCAGCCATATATGAAAACGCAGATGATGAAGAAATAATAAAAATGTTACCATATAGAACCTATAAAGATTTAGAAAGATTAATCGACTATATAAAAACAAGTGATGATATAAAATCATTTTTCTATAAAAGAGAACACCCAGACATAAGATTTTTAGAAGAAGCAATGATTATAGTTATGAGAGCAAAGCATTTAGAATATAATTATTCACTTAATCCAGGTGTTATAGAAAAATTAACAAGATTATTTTCAGATGAAAATAAAAAAATAGCAGAGAGATATGGAAATATAGAAAATTTAACTGTAGGAATGTTATATGAATATGGAATAGTAGACTTTGATTTTTTAAGAAAACAGTTGTGTAAATATATGAATGAAATAATAACTGAGGAGGAACTACGAGACATATTCTTTACAAGAATGAATTTAAATAGATTTGTAAATGATTATAATATTAAGTGGACAAATACAAATGAAGTACAATATTTTGTTACATATTTAGATGAAGAATATTCACCAATTGATATAGGTGAAATTGCTGAAGAACAAAAAGCAAGAAAAATGAAATATAAACAATTTAGTAAGCAAGAGTTATTAAAAAGAGAAGAATATCTATATGACGAAAGAGCAAAGAAATTATACAAATTTCTAAAATCTAAAAATGACAATATATATGAATGGACATTTAAGAGACTATTAAAAAATAACGAATTAGGAATAGATATTTTAGGTGATTTATCTAATATGTGTATGTTTGCGGATGATATAGAATTAAAAAAATTTATGGATTTATTTACAGATTGGTACAATAATAGTCCTCAATATATGTTAGGTGGATATTCACCAATTGAGTTTAGAAAAACATTTAAATAAAAAGAAAAGGAGTAGAATATGGTTACAATATCTAAGATAATAGATGGATTAGAAATGGTAGATGATATGACTGATTGCTATTACAATCCAGAAAAAGATGAAATATTTTTATCGAACATAGGAGAGTATGAAGATTTGACCGAAGACGAAATTGATGAATTATTTGAAGCATCAATAATACTACCAACGCAACATGAAATAAATGAATATCAAATAATGGTTGATTTTATAGAAACAATAGATAATCTAGAAATAAAGAATAATTTACAAAGATTAATATATGGTAAAGGAGCATTCAGGAGATTCAAAGATTATTGTGTAGAAATGAATATAATTCAAGAGTGGTATAAATATAGAGATGAACAATATAAAGAAATAGCAATTGAATGGTGTAAGCAAAATGAATTGGAATATAAGTAAATATAAAAAATGTGAAACAGAACCATATAAAAACTATAAAAAAGTTTCACATTTGAGATAAACCTTAAGAGAAAAATCTTAGGGTTTATTTTTTTGCTCTAAATTTAATTTGATGCAAATAAAAAAGCCTAAAAATCGATTGTGAAGCTAATTAAAAATAAAGAAAGGAGAGTTATATGAGCAGACAAAAATTAAAGGGATTATGGATTCCAGCAGAAATTTTATTAAATAATGATTTATCATACAAAGAAAAAATAGTATTATCAATGGTTCTATATTTAAGTGATGATACAGGGAGCTGCTTTGCAAGTAATAAATATATAGCAAGTATTGTAAATGTAACCTCCGATAGAGTTTCAAAAATAGTAAGTTCACTAAAAGATAAGGGATATGTAGATGTTAATTTAAAATATAAAATTGATACCAAAGAAATTAAGGAGAGACAAATTATACCTATTGCAGAAAGGATTAATAGGTATAGTGAAAAATACCTAGAGGGTATAGGTAAAAACAACTATTCAGATAGTCCAAAAGAACTACACCCTATAGGTGAAAACGACGAAGATATAAGAAAATCTTATAATAAATTAAAAGATAAAGAAGATTTTCTTGTTACTGATGTCGAACACAAGGAACAAAGTCGCGTAATAATAAATAATATAAAAAATAAAAATAATTATAATAAGGAATTACAAATTAAAAAGAACAATAAAGCCAACTTTGAACAGCGAGATTATACTGGCTTTGACTTTACTAAATTATATGCAAATGCAGATGCTTTTTTATAATAACGACATTTGCAAAATGGGGTGTGGGGAAAATTTTTTCCCTGCCACAACTAACACTTTTTTGCGATAGCATAAAAAAGTGTTGTAGTTGTGTTACAAGACAAAAGAGAAAAGCAAAATTTTAGGAAGAATATGTCTTATTAGTAAGACCGCCAAAGAAGAATTTATTTAGAGGAGGTTGATAGAAAAATGAGTTATGCAATTATTAGAAACACAAAATACAAAAGAGAAAATTTAAAAGGAATATTTAGACATAATGAAAGAAGAAATAAAAATTATTCAAATGAAAATATAGATAAAGAAAAATCATATTTAAACTATTCGTTAAAATCTCCACAATATAGTTATGAAAAGGAATTTGATAAAATAAGAGAAAAATATAATTTAAAAGGACAAATTAAAACAGTAAGTAATATAGCTTGTGAATATATAATAACATCAGATCATGATTATTTTGAAAGAATAGGAGAAGAAGAAACAAAAAGATTTTTTGAAATTGCATATAAATTTGTATCTGAATATAAAGAATTAGGAGAACAATATATAATGTCTGCAAAAGTGCATATGGACGAACAAACGCCTCATATGCATTTAGTATTTTTACCAGTAGTTCATACAACAGATAAAAAAGGAAATGCTATTGATAAATTGGCTTGTAGTGAATTTTGGAAAGCAAAAGATAGTTATAGACAATTACAAGATGCGTTCTATAACTATATGGTGCAAAACGGATTTGAATTACAACGAGGAATACCAAGGGAGGAAACAGGTAGAGAACATTATTCTGTTGAAGAATATAAGAAAATAACAAATTTTAAACAGACTAAAGAAATTTTGAATAATATGAAATTAGAATTACCAGATATTCCAGATATAACAGATATAAATATAAACAGATTATCAAAGAAAAGAGATGAAAAAATTATAGAAGAAATTATAAAACCAAAGGATAATGTAATTCAAAATTTATATCAAGATAATATGAATTTACATAGACAATTATCAAGACAAGCACAGGTTATAGAAGAGGCAGAAAAATATCAAAAAGAAAGAGATAGAATAATGACAGACAACGAAAAATTACATTGTGAAGTAGATAACATCAAAACAGAATATGATAAAAAAGAATTTGAATTGGAATGGAAATATACTAATAAAATCAATAAGTTAGAGAAAGAAAATAGATTTTTACACAAAGTAGTAGATAGATTTAAGGAAACTATTGATATATTTATAACTTGGATTTGTAAGAAATTTGATATGGGTGAAGAAAATAATTTAATTAGAGATTTTGAAAGAGAAAATAATATAATGCTAGATGCTGAAAAACAAATAAAACATGAAGAAAGAGAAAAAGATTTAAATTTTGAAAAGTTTACAAAATTTGCAAAATGCTAGAAAATGTGGTATTATAAATATAATAGCAGGTGCTATTGTTGAAACCGTAAAAAATTTACTTAGGAGGCAAGACAATGAAACGGTCAAAAAGAATTGTGCTTGAGGCACCAGATGGTTACACCTTTGGCGTTTCTGAGGAAGACAGTGGTGAACTGAAAATCAAACTCATTCCCACAGTCGCTACCGAGTACTCTGGAAACTATACCGATCCTCCCATTCCGGAAGGATGGGAATATGTCGAAGGAGATTGGAACAACGGATTTACGATCCAGGATTCTAAGGGAAACCAGTTTGTTTGGGTACCTGTTGATTTCTTGGATCCCAATGGAACCCTTGATGGTTCTAGTTGCTCCGAGAAGTTCGGCAGAAGAAATTATCAGGATGATGAATTCTCTGATGACGGATTCAACGAAGAATTGGAGGGAGAACTGCGCAAGCAGTGGCAGAGCGTGCAAAAGTATGGGGGGTTCTATATCTCCTGCTACAACATCTCCCGAAGTAAGACTGGCGAAGCCAAATCTGTCAAAGGAGCAATGCCTTGGACAAACATCAACTGGTTTGATGCCATGGAGGCTGCTAAAACCTTTGGAGATGGAGTCTCTGTTAAGAGCCATCTTCCCTATGGGGCAGAATATGACTCTGTGTTGGAATGGTTTATCAAATCGAAGGCAAGAACCACAGATGAGATTGCAAGCGACTCCACCCAATGGGGTAATTTTTGGAACACCAAGGATTCTCCCGGGAAGGTTGTTAAGACCGGAAGATGCAAAGAGTGGTCTACAAATGGCATCAACGATCTTGCAGGTAATGTCGATGAATGGACACAAGAGAAGAACAAAAGTTCGTATCGTGTTATCCGTGGTGGCGGTTACCACAATAGTGGAAACTTTTATCCTGTCGCCTATCGCAATTTCAGCAACCCTAATCTCAGCTATAGCTTCACTGGTTTCCGTGCCGCGCTTTTCCTTGCGTAGCACTGACCACTGACACAAGCACAAAAGGAAGGAGAGACTTTGAAATTTCAGAGTCTCTTCTTCTTTTTTTGAAAGGGGGATATATGAGATGGAGAAAAACAAAGATAACAGATTGGTAATAATAGTAAAAATAGAAAAGTATATTGAATATATGCTTACAATATTACTTAAACTTCCAAGAACAGAAAAATTTAGTATAGGAACAGAAGTAAAGACAAGTATGTATGAAATGCTAAAAAATATTCTTTTAGCAAGTAAAATAGATAAAAGTAAAAGACTACAAATCTATAATATCGTTGATAGTAATATATATTATCAAAGAATTTGTATAAGAATAATGTATAATCAAAAATGGATAGATGAAAAGAAATACAAACATAGCAACGAATTACTGGCTGAAATTGGAAAAATTTTAGGAGGACTTATTAAATCTCTAGAGGTGAAAAAATATGCCTAAAACAATTAAAAATATATATGATAATTCAATATCGTTTGAAAATCTACTAAAAGCACATAAAAAAGCAAGATGTGGAAAAAGAGAAAAGAAAAAAATAATATTGTTTGAGTTAAAACTAGAACAAGAATTATTAGAATTAGAGAAACAATTAAAAACTGGTACATACAAACATGGTGGTTACACAAAATTTAAAATATATGAGCCAAAAGAAAGAATAATTATGGCATCAGAATATAAGGATAGAGTAGTACATCAATGGTATGTCGAAAAATTTATAAAGCCATACTTTGTACCACAATTTATTAGTACATCATATGCTGGAATAGAAGGAAGAGGAATGCATAAAGCATCTAAAGATGTTCAAAAAGCAATGAGAAGTGCAAAATCTAAATGGAAGAATTATTACATATTAAAAATGGATGTTACAAAGTATTTTCAAAATATAGATAAAAGAATACTTTGGGAAATATTAAAAAGAAAAATGAAGGATAAAAAGTTACTATGGTTAACTAGAGAAATTTTATTATCTACAGAAGGCATGGTAGGACTACCTTTAGGTAATTATACATCTCAAATGTTTGCTAATATATATTTAAATGAATTAGATCAGTATGTTAAACACATATTAAAATGCAAATATTATTACAGATATATGGATGATATTGTTATAATGTGCGAAAATAAAAAAATTGCAAAAGATATCTTAAATAATATAACTAAATTTTTAAAAGATAATTTAAAACTAACTTTAAACTCAAAAACAAGAATTTTTAAAGATATACAAGGAGTTAATTTTTGTGGTTATAAAATCAATGAGAAAAGGTTAAAAATAAGACATACAAGTAAATGCAGAATGAAAAGAAAATTAAAAAGATATACAGAACAATTAAAAGAGGGCAAAATAACATTACCTGAAATACAAAGAAGTATAGCAGGTTGGCTAGGCTATGTTAAACATGCAGATTCTTATAATCTAAGAAAAAGTATGTTTTATATAGAGGGATAGACTTTAAAAAGGCATTCGTATCGTGTTATCCGTGGTGGCAATTACAACAATAATGGAAACAATTATCCTGTCGCCTATCGCAATTACAACAACCCTAATAACAACTATAACAACACTGGTTTCCGTGCCACGCTCTAATATTAAATTAGATTATATATTTTAAGGAATATATACAATATTTGTATTAGATATTAAAGGAAGTTTATTCCTTCTTAAAAGTAATTTTAAGTAAATATGAATCATAAAAGTATACATATTAGTAAATTTAAAAATTGAATATATGTATACTTTTTTATTTTTTTGTGTTATTAATCCATTTTTCAAATTCTTTAGGAGTAATTTCTGTATTTAAATATTTTTGTTTCATTATAGATCCATCTTTTTTATACTTTTCAAATCTAGTGATAGCAGTATCTGTTCCGTAATGGGAAACAGAACTAGCAAGAGACATATATCTTTTTCTATATTTATCTAAAAGTGTATCTTCTTTTAGAGATTTTTTATAAGCTAATTCCTTTCCAATTTGCCTACAAGTTTTTCCAGTTTTTTTATATTCTACATTGCAATATTTTGTCTCTTTTAAATTTGATGGAACAAAGTAAAATCCACAATTTTGACATTGCCTTATAGTATTATGATTGTCAGACATAAATTCTTTAAATATTAGAGCTATTATTGATAAAATATCATCACTTTCAAAATAATAAGGAATATTATACTTATCGACATCTATATTTTCGAAAATTAAAGCAAAAGTTTCAAACTGTATATTTAGCTTTTCCATAAATCCATTTATTTCTGTTTCGTTATATTTAATTGATTTATCTTCAAAAAAGATTTTTTCATCTTGCCTTATGCTTTGGATGTCCTCTGGAGTAAATTCTGCTTCTTCTTCAATTTTTTTGAAAAAATCAGTATCATATGGTAATCTTAAATTTTTTAATAAGGTATATTTAAGATATAAAAATTCTTCTTTATATTCTTTTACAATTTCATTTAGTTCGTTATTAAATTCGGAAAACGAAAGCCTCAAATGTTTTGATGAATTATGATTTGCTTTTTTTATTTTGGGATGTTTTCTATAATACAGGCTTTCAAAACAAAACCAAAAAACAAAAGATCGACAATCTTCATCATTTTCAAAATTTATATTTAAAAATATAAGTAGAAAAGAACCTATTGGCTCAATCATATGTTCAGTTCTATATGATGAAAAAAATATCTTTTTACTTTTATCATAATATATGCGTTTAAAAACAAATAATTCTAGTCCGAGATTTTTATCAAAAGCTAGTTTAAAATCCAAATGGAACACCTCCACATCAAACAACCTAAAATTAATAAAAAATTTTTTGAGATTGTACAGTGTGAATTTCAAAAATTCACAATTATAATGTATACAACACTTGATTGACATAATTTTACTACAAAAAGTAGAAAAAGTCAAAAAATGGAAATGAACATTGAAAATTGAATAGTAGTTGCAAGCACAAATAATGATACTTTCGTCTGGCTAACGTGATGTAAAGGGGCGATTCTCTAAAAAGAGGAATGAGGGCAAATCTCATATGGGAGCTAATCCACTTGTAACAGTATAAAAAACTAAAATTTGGAAAAAATAAAACAAAAGGAGTGAGGCTATTGGAAGAAAAAAAGAAATATAAGAAAAAGAATGAATTTAAGATAAATGTATTTTTTAATGAAAAAGGAGAGGCATTGGAGAAAGTTGTAGAAAGAGCCTTTGGAAATTATTGCTTAAAAACAGTTAAAAAATAAAATGAAACAATGGTATTTGATGAGATAATATGGTATAATGAAAATCAAGAGTATCAATATTATCTCATATATTTTTATAGCAAAAAGGAGGTAGAAGTGAGCTATACAATAATGAATAATATTGATTATAAAGTCGGTATATATATTAGGCTTTCAAGAGAAGATGAAGAAAAAGAAAAGTATCAAGAAAGTGAAAGTATTGGAAACCAAAGAACTTTGCTAATGCAATATATTAGACAAAACAAATTGAATTTTATTTCAGAATATGTTGATGACGGAGTTTCAGGTACAAGTTTTGATAGACCTGCATTTAATAGAATGATTGCAGATATTGAATCAGGCAAAATCAATATGATTATTACAAAAGATTTATCAAGACTTGGAAGAAATTATGTGCAATCAGGATTATATATTGAAAATTATTTTCCAGAACATGAAGTTAGATTTGTTGCAATATTAG